>RRYU01021030.1_pt1 | contig 26881 bp, 24 predicted proteins | sample 2162651 | NCBI WGS metagenome assembly RRYU01 (sample SAMN10267283, study PRJNA491782) | microbial mat metagenome | isolation source: biomat in the production well | place: Japan: Minami-Kanto gas field, natural gas well KTG3 | collected 2017-06 | reverse complement strand
CGGCTTGTGAATCAAGCTGGATCGATCATGTCAATGGATGCTTCGGACATCGAGAAGATCGCCCATCTGGCGCGGCTCGCGATCGCACCCGAGTCGATCGAGCGCTATGCCGCAGACCTCTCCAATATCCTCGAGCTGGTCGCGCAGATGGACGCGGTCGACACCACCGGCGTCGAGCCGATGGCACACCCGCTTCATATGAGCCAGCGCCTGCGCCCCGATCGCGTCTCAGAGCCGGATCGGCGCGAGCTGTTCCAAGAGATCGCCCCCTTGACCGAGGACGGGCTCTATCTCGTCCCCAAGGTCATCGACGAGTGCTGATATAGATCATGCAGAACAAATCGATCGCCCAACTCGCCGCCGACCTGCGGTTGCGCACCTATTCCAGCGTCGAGCTGACGCGTCATTACCTGGAGCGCATCGCCCGCCTGGATCCAAGGCTCAACAGCTTCATCAGCGTCGCGAGCGAATCGGCGCTGGCAGCGGCCGAGCACGCCGACCGTGCGATCGCCTCCGGTGACGCCGGGCCGCTCGCCGGCATTCCGATCGCCCACAAAGACATCTTCTGCACCGCCGGCATCAAGACCAGTTGCGGGTCGCGGATGCTCGACGGCTTCGTGGCACCCTACGACGCCACCGTGGTCGAGCGCCTTGCCGCGGCGGGGGCCGTGGTCCTGGGCAAGACCAACATGGACGAGTTCGCCATGGGCTCTTCAAACGAGACGAGCTACTACGGACCTGTCCACAACCCCTGGGATGCGGACCGCGTCCCAGGGGGTTCCTCCGGAGGATCCGCGGCCGCGGTGGCCGCTCGGCTCTGCGCGGCGGCGACCGGGACAGATACCGGCGGCTCGATCCGCCAGCCGGCAGCGCTCTGCGGCATCACGGGCATCAAGCCGACCTACGGACGCTGCTCGCGCTGGGGGATGATCGCCTTCGCCTCATCGCTCGACCAGGCCGGCGTACTGGCACGCTCGGCGGCGGACGCAGCCTGCCTGCTCGACGAGATGGCCGGATTCGACCCGCGCGACTCCACCAGCGCCGACGTCCCGGTGCCGGACTATGTGGATGCACTCGACAACGACATCGCGGGCCTGCGCATCGGTCTGCCCAAGGAGTATTTCGGCGCCGGTCTGGACGATCGAGTGGCGGCCTCCGTTCAGGGCGCGATCAAGGAATACGAGCGTCTCGGCGCCAAGATCAAAGAGATCAGCCTGCCCAACAGCCCACTCTCCGTCCCCGTCTATTATGTCGTCGCCCCAGCCGAGTGCTCATCCAACCTGGCGCGCTTCGACGGGGTGCGTTACGGTCACCGTTGCGACAATCCCGGGGATCTCGAAGACCTCTACAAGCGCAGCCGCGCCGAAGGCTTCGGTGCCGAGGTGCAACGTCGCGTGATGATCGGCACCTATGTGCTCTCGGCGGGCTATTACGATGCCTACTACCTCAAGGCGCAGCAGATCCGCCATCTGATCGCCGACGACTTCGCGCGCGCCTTCGACGAGGTCGACGTCATCATGGGCCCGACCGCACCGAGCACCGCGTTCCCGCTCGGGGCCAAGATGGACGACCCGGTGGCCATGTATCTCAACGACATCTACACCATCGCCACCAACCTCGCCGGCCTGCCCGGCCTCTCGATCCCGGTCGAGCCGGTCGACGGGCTGCCGGTCGGCTTGCAGATCATCGGCAACTATTTCCAGGAGGCCCGCCTGCTGAATGTCGCCCATCGCTATCAGCATGCGACACATTGGCATCAGGGCGCGCCTTCCGGGTTCGAGTGATCGGCGAGCTGGTCGCTTCGCGCGCCCTGATCGATATGAGACGGCAGGTATGCCGAAAGTACGATCGCGACATAGGTTAAAGAGCATGCAGTGGGAAACCGTCATCGGTCTCGAGATCCATACCCAGCTCGCGACCCAATCCAAGATCTTCTCGGGTGCCCCGACCACCTTCGGTGCAGCGCCCAACACCCAGGCCTGCGCCATCGATCTGGGCCTGCCCGGGGTACTGCCCGTTCTGAACGCCGAGGCCGTCCGACTCGCTGCCCGCTTCGGCAAGGCGATCGGCGCCGAAATCGCGCCGCGCTCGGTCTTCGCACGTAAGAACTACTTCTATCCCGACCTGCCGAAGGGCTACCAGATCAGCCAATACGAGCTGCCGATCGTCGGCGAAGGCCGGGTGGAGATCGTGCTCGACGACGGGACCGTCAAATCGGTCGGCGTCACGCGCGCCCATCTGGAGGAGGACGCCGGCAAGTCCCTGCATGACGACAAGCTCGCGGGTGGCGGCTATACAGGCATCGATCTGAATCGCGCCGGGACACCCTTGCTCGAGATCGTCTCCGAGCCCGACATGCGCACGCCTCAGGAGGCCGTCGCCTACGCACGCAAGATCCATCAGCTGGTGCGCTGGATCGGCATCAGCGACGGCAACATGCAGGAAGGCTCATTCCGGGTCGACGCCAATGTCTCGGTGCGCCCGCTGGGTCAGACCCGCTTCGGCACCCGCACCGAGATCAAGAACCTCAACTCCTTCCGCTTCATCGAGCGTGCGATCCAGTACGAGGTCGAGCGCCAGATCGACGTCATCGAGGGCGGCGGGACCGTCGTCCAGGAGACCCGGCTCTATGATCCGGAGCGCGACGAGACGCGTCCCATGCGCTCCAAGGAAGAGGCCAACGACTACCGCTACTTCCCGGATCCCGACCTGCTGCCGGTCGAGCTGGATGTCGCCTTCATCGTCGATGCGGTTGCAGATCTGCCGGAGCTGCCGGACCGGATGCGCGAGCGCTTCCACACCCAGTATGGCCTCGTCGAATACGACGCCAGTCTGCTGACCGCCAGTCTCGACCTCGCCAACTATTTCGAGGCCCTGGTACAGGCCACCGACGAGCCCAAGCTGGCCGCCAACTGGGTCAATGGCGAGCTCGCCGCCGCGCTCAACCGCTCCGAGCTGGAGATCGGCCAGAGCCCCGTCTCCGCCGCTCGGCTCGCCGGCCTCATCCATCGGATCCAGGATGGCACCGTCTCGGGCAAGCTCGCCAAGCAGGTTTTCGAGGCCATGTGGAGCAGCACAGGCGATGCCGACCAGGTCATCGAGGCACAGGGGCTCCGGCAGATCACCGACAGCGGCCAGCTCGAGGCCATGATCGACGCGATCGTCGCCGCCAACCCCGCTCAGGTCGCGCAATATCGCGCCGGCAAGGACAAGGTCTTCGGCTTCTTCGTCGGCCAGGTCATGAAGGAAAGCAAGGGCAAGGCCAATCCCCAGCAGGTCAACGAGATCCTGATGCGCATGCTGGCGCCGGAGTAAGCCGGAGAGCAAGCATTCGGTCCGCGTCGGAGAGTCAGGCGCATCCGGCCTTCGATCGGATATGCGTCAAGGGGATCTCGAGCTGATCGAGCCGTTGAAGTAAAGGTTAATGGAGAGCCGAACCCCGCACCCGAGTGTCGGACGGACGCTCGGGTGCGGGGGCTGCATGCCTCATCCAATCCGACGCGTGGCCCCCTGGAAGGTCAGTTGCGCCTGCGGCGAGGTGACCGCTCACCGCGCACTGCTCGCCGCGGGCCCGCGACTCCCAAACGAAGGTCATTCTCACCATGGACCCCTTCGCCACTCGAATCGATACGCTCGACCTCGCCGTCATCGGCGCCTATTTCCTGGTCGTCTTCACGATCGGGGCCTCCCTGGCCCGAAGCACCCATAGCGCGGACGATCTCTTCCTCGCCGGACGCCGGCTTGGCTGGTTGCCGATCGGACTCTCGCTGTTCGCATCCAATCCCTGGGCCTGCCGGTGCTGACCGCGGCCTTGGTCATCGGGTTTCGATGACCGCTCGGCCCGCCACGCGCGAGGCTGCGCAGCAGCTCACCCGGGCAGCGGGCTGGATGGGCGTCGCCCTGACCTCCTTCGCACTCTTGGCGGTCTCAGCGCGCGAACTGCTGGACAGCATGCAGCCGGTGCAATTTCTCTTGCTCAGGACCGCGCTCGGTCTGCCCCTCTTGATCCCGCTCGCACTCTGGCTGGCGCCGGGCTTCCATCGGACCCGAAACCTGCCCCTGCATCTGCTCCGCAACCTCTTCCATTACGGCGGACAGGTGTTCTGGATCACTGCGATCGGGCTACTGCCGCTTGCAATGGTGTTCGCGCTGGAATTCACGACGCCCGTCTGGGCCGCGCTGCTGGCGCTCGCCTTTCTCGGCGAGCGTTTGAATCGCGGGCGTGTCATCGCCCTCGTCCTGGGTCTGGCCGGTGTCCTCATCATGACGCGCCCCGGTCTGCAGCCCATCGATCTCGGCATCCTGATCGGATTGGCGGCGGCCGTCGGCTTTGCGGTGAGCCTGACGGTCACCAAAGGGCTGACCCGCCATGACGGCGTCTTCACCATCCTCTTCTGGATGCTGGTCATGCAGCTCCTGATCGGCCTCGTCCCCGGAGTCCTGGTCTGGCAGCCGCTGTACTGGGATGATGCGGGCTGGCTGCTCGTCGCGGCGATGACCGGGATCAGCGCACACCTCGGCATCGCCAAGGCATTTCAGCATGCCGACGCGACGGTCGTCCTGCCGATGGATTTCCTGCGCCTGCCGCTGATCGCACTCATCGGCGCGCTCTTCTACGGCGAGGGCCTGGACCTCTGGATCATCGCGGGGGCTGCGCTGATCCTGGTCGGCAATCTCTACAGCCTGCGCCGGGAGCGTCGCTGAAACGCGTCCGGCGGGGCATGCGCCGGTTCCGGTTGGACTCGGCGTCAACTCCATCAAGCGGCGTGGGAGTCGAGGCGGTTCAGGGATTTGACGATTTTGGTTGTAGGAGCGATGTTATCGCTCCAGAGCAAACAGGGCATCTCCATGAGGTACGATCAAACGAGTGGTATGTGGCGTCTTCTGCGCCCGCTGGCCTTCCGCCTGGACCCGGAACGGGCGCACGACCTGACGCTGGGCCTGCTCGAGCGTTGGTCGTCCCTGTTCAGCGGTGCAGTGGGGAGCAAGGACATCGCGCGCTCGCCGCACCTGGCCGTCGAGGCAATGGGCCTGCACTTCCCCAACCCGATCGGACTCGCCGCCGGACTGGACAAGAATGCAGTCGCGGTCCCGGCCTGGCAGGCACTGGGGTTCGGCTTCATCGAGGTCGGCACCATCACGGCCCAGCCCCAGTCCGGCAATCCCAAGCCGCGGCTCTTTCGACTGCCGGCAGACGAGGCCCTGATCAACCGAATGGGTTTCAACAATGGCGGTGCGGACGAGGCAGCCCGGCGACTGGAGCGCCTGAGGGCGCGCGACATCCTGCAGGTCCCGCTCGGCGTGAATCTGGGCAAATCCAAGGTGACGCCAGCCGACGACGCAGCCGATGACTATCGGCGCAGCTTCGAGCGGGTCGGTCATCTCGCCGACTATGTGGTCGTCAACATCTCCAGCCCCAACACACCCGGGCTCCGCGATCTCCAACGCGTCGAAGAGGTCGCCCGGATCCTGGATGCCATCCAAGGACCCAACCAGCGTCTCGCCCGGCCCAGGCCCTTGTTGGTCAAGCTCGCCCCCGACCTCGCCGACGAGGACGCCATCGACTGCGCTCGAGCCGCACTCGACACCGGCTGCGCCGGACTCATCCTCACCAATACCAGCATCCGCTTCGAGGGGCTCGTCAGCGCAACCGAGGGGATGAGCGGCGGACTTTCGGGGCGACCGATCCTCACCCGCAGCACCGAGCTCCTGGGTCGGGTGCGCCAGGCCCTGGGTCCCGATCCCGTCCTGGTGGGCGTCGGCGGCATCATGGACCCCGAAGGCGCCGCCGCCAAGCGCGCCGCCGGTGCCGATCTGATCCAGGTCTATACCGGACTCATCTATCAGGGACCCGGTTTCGTGCGCCAGCTCCTGCGAGGACTCAGGCACGGATCTCCGCGCGCTTTGAGAGACCACTCGACGCTGCGCCGGGACGGGGACTGCGGGTGCCCAAGAGCCGCGTGGAAACACTCATAAAATAGGCGCTTACGGCGGCACACGAATGTGCCGGCATGTCCAGTCGCTGGATTGATTTTCGTCCTCTTCTCGGGCCGAGTCGATAGGGACGGGGAGCACCAGAAGAGCGCCGACCGACATCAACCAACGCCGAACGCGGTGCTCAGGCGATTTCTGTCGCCTGAGTGTTGTCAGACCCCCCAACGGGGTGACTCGAGTCGCTCGGGTGACCATCAACAGGGCTGATGGTTTTTGCACTTGCCCAAGTATAGCGCTTCGGTCTCGACGTCGAGCCCCAGCTACGGAGGAAGCAACGATGACAGAGGATCTCGCCAACCCGACCAAGCCAGCCGCCACATGGCATGCCGAACCCGTCTCCGAGGTCGTGGACCGGCTCGAGACCAGCGAGGCTCGTGGTCTCTCAAGGGCAGAGGCCAAGCGGCGTCTCGCCGAGTATGGCCCGAATCGCCTGCCCGAGGCCAAGCGTCGGGGCCCGCTCATGCGGTTCCTGGTGCAGTTCCATAACCCGCTGATCTATGTTCTGCTCGCCGCGTCCGTCGTCACCTTTCTATTGGGCTACTACGCAGACGCCGCCGTGATCCTGGGTGTCGTCATCATCAACGCGATCATCGGCTTCGTCCAAGAGGGCAAGGCAGAGCAGGCTCTGGAGGCGGTGCGCGCGATGCTTGCGAGCCGCGCTACCGTGCTGCGCGACGGCAACAGGCGCGAGATCGATGCCCAGGACCTGGTCCCGGGCGATATCGTGCTTCTCGACTCGGGTGCCCGAGTGCCGGCGGATCTGAGGCTGCTGAGGACCAAGAATCTGCGCGTCAACGAGGCCGCGCTCACAGGCGAATCCGTTCCCTCCGAAAAAGCCACCGAACCGGTCGACGCCGAGGCATCCACCGGGGACCGCGCCGGGATGGCCTACTCGGGCACTGTGGTCAGCTTCGGCCAGGGTCGCGGGGTCGTGGTGGCCACCGGGCAGGCCACCGAGATCGGGCGGATCGGCGCGCTGGTCGCCGGTGTGGCCACACTGGCGACACCTCTCACCCGCCGGCTGGAGCAGTTCGCACGCCAGATCACGGTCTTCATCCTCGCGCTCGGCGGCCTGACCTACGCCTATGGCCACTGGGTCGTCGACATGCCACCTGCAGATATCTTCCTCGCCGTCGTGGGACTGGCCGTCGCCGCGATCCCCGAGGGTCTGCCCGCCATCGTCACCATCACGCTCGCCATCGGCACCCGCATCATGGCCCGCGAGAAGGCGATCGTGCGGCGCCTGCCGGCGGTGGAAACCTTGGGGTCTGTCACCGTGATCTGCTCGGACAAGACAGGCACCCTCACCAAGAACGAGATGACGGCGGTCCGTCTGCTGCTGCCCGATCGCGACATCGAGGTCAGTGGTGCGGGCTATGTCCCCGACGGTGGATTCAAGCAGGACTCCAGAACGCTCGATCCGCTGCAGGATGACGCCTTGCTGGCGCTGGCGCGGTGCGCGCTCCTCTGCAACGACGCGCAGCTCGATCGCGATGACGCAGGTGACTGGACCCTCGTCGGTGACCCGACCGAGGGCGCACTGGTCACACTGGCCCGGAAGGCAGGGCTCGACCCGGCGACCGAGAACGCCAACAACCCGCGGGTGGACGAGATCCCCTTCGAGTCCGAGCACAGGTTCATGGCGACCCTGCATCACGACCATGCCGGCCACGCCTTCCTCTTGCTCAAAGGGGCACCGGAGCGGGTGCTCGGGCTCTGTGTCGAGGATGCCGAGGGTCGGCCACTGGATCAGGCGGCCTGGGAGGAGCGGATGGTCGCAGCGGCCGAGGAAGGCCAGCGTGTGCTGGCCTTGGCATGGTGCGAGGTCGACGCCGGGACCACGGCTCTCGACATGGACGACATCCACGAGCGCTTTACGCTGCTCGGGCTCGCGAGCATGATCGACCCGCCGCGTCCCGAGGCGATCAAGGCGGTCGCCGAATGCCAGGCTGCCGGCATCCGTGTCAAGATGATTACGGGCGACCACGCCATTACGGCGGCGGCCATCGGGCGACAGCTCGGGCTGGCAGACGGCGAGCCGCTGACAGGGGAGGTGGTCGAGCGCCTGAGCGACGAGGAGCTCAAGCGTCGGGTCCGCGAGACGGACGTCATCGCCCGCGCCAGCCCGGAGCACAAGCTGCGGTTGGTCGCCGCGCTTCAGGCGCAGGGTGAGTTCGTTGCCATGACCGGAGATGGCGTCAACGACGCGCCGGCCCTCAAGACCGCCGAGATCGGGGTGGCCATGGGCCATCGCGGCACGGATGCCGCCAAGGAGGCATCGGACCTGGTCCTGACCGACGACAACTTCGCCAGCATTGCGCAGGCCGTGCGCGAGGGGCGGCGAGTCTTCGACAACATCAAGAAATCACTGGTCTTCATCCTTCCGACCAATGGGGCGCAAGCAGGCGTCATCTTGGTGGCCGTGCTCGCGGGTCTGGCCCTGCCGATCACCGCCAGCCAGATCCTCTGGGTCAACATGGTCACCGCCGTCACCCTGGCCCTGGCACTCGCATTCGAGCCGGCCGAGCCAGGGGTGATGCGCCGTCCGCCGCGTCCGCCGAAAGAGCCGCTCATCACCCGCGTGATGCTGAGCCGCATCATCTACGTGAGTCTGTTGATGATCGCGTTGACCTTCGCGGTCTACGAATGGCAGCTGATGCGGGGGCAAAGCCTGGAGGTCGCCCGAACCGCGGCAGTGAACATGCTGGTCTTCGGCGAGCTGGTGTATCTGTTCAATGTGCGTCACTTCACCGCACCGACCATGACCCGCCACACCCTCTATGGCAATCCTGTCGCCTTTTGGGCGAGCCTGATCCTGATCGGGCTGCAGCTCCTCTTCACCTATGCACCGCCGATGCAGGCCCTGTTCCACACCAGCGGACTGGATCTCCAGGCGTGGGGGCTGATCCTGGTCCTGTCGGTCTTCGCATTCTTCGCGGTCGTCGCCGAGAAGCGGGTGCTGCGACGCTTAGGGATCGATCGAATGTAAGCCCTGGCTTGAGCACCTCAAGGCAAAGCTGATCAATTGCCATCCCCGGCAAAGATCAGTGCGCGCTTCGAAAACAGGGTTTCCGGATCACTGATTCGATCAGCGCTTCCACGGGAAGGATTTTGAATTAGAATCCAAGTCTCTAGCGTGAAGCGCCGCCAGACCGAAACGTCCGCCCGGAGCAGGCCGATGAACCCCTTGCTGCATATCGACCCGGATGATCCCTATCCCGAGAGCGACGGACAGCCGATGGCCGACAACACCGAGCAGTACGAGTGGATCGTAAAGATCAAGGAGAATCTGGAGATCCTCTTTGCCGACCGCTCCGATGTCTTTGTTGCGGGCGACCTGCTCTGGTATCCGGTGCCGGACCGACGCGAGACCGGGCCGATCGCACCGGACGTGCTGGTTGCGTTCGGACGACCAAAGGGGCTGCGCGGCTCCTACCGTCAGTGGGAGGAGAACGGGATTGCGCCCCAGGTGGTCTTCGAGGTGCTCTCGCCGTCCAACAGCATCAAGGAGATGGCAGACAAGCTGGTCTTCTATGACCTATACGGTGTCGAGGAGTATTACCTGTACGACCCAGGCAAAAACCGGCTTGAGATCTGGATGCGGCGTCCAGCCGATGACGGCGCCTCACCGCTGGCTGCCCAGTCACATGTCCGCGGCTGGACCAGCCCCCGCCTGGGTGTGCGCTTCGCGGTGACGCCTGAGACGCTGGAGTTGTTCGATCCTGCAGGACGCCCTTTCCTCACCTCTGTCCAATTGGCTCGGCAGGCCGAGCAAGAGGCCGCGCGAGCCGACCATGAGGCCGAACGCGCCAAGCGTGAAGCCGCTCGGGCAGACGCGCAGCAGACCCGCGCCGAGCTGCTTGCCGAACGATTGCGGGCCCTAGGCATCGATCCTGACGAGCCTTGAGCGATTGCCGGAAAACCGGCAAGGTGAATGCCCTTCGATTGGCCGTCCTGGATGTCCTGGGGTTTCGGGACACCCGTACGAGCTCATAAGCAAATCGGTAACGCGGATATGGAGCCGGACCCTGCCAAGGGCGGGTGCTGACGCTACCCCGTCTCCCGATCAGCCACACGCAACATCTCTTTCAACCGCTCCAACTCCTCGCGAGCCTGAATCTGCTCGGTCACGTCGTACTGAACGCCGAGAAAATAGATCAGGTTGCCCTGCCGATCGTACAGCGGCCGGATGGAGAAACGGTTGTAGAAGAGGGTCCCGTCCTTGCGATAGTTGCGCAGGGTCACCGTGGCCCGTTTGCGCTCTCGGATGGCCTCCCGCACCTTCTCGAGACCTTCTTGATCCCGATCCTGGCCCTGGAGAAAGCGGCAATTGTGTCCGAGGATCTCCTCGCGGTCATATCCGGTGATCAACTCGAACGCCTCGTTGGCGTAGATGATCGGGTTGTCTTCTTGATCGGGGTCGGAGAGGGTGATGCCGTTGATCGAGGTGTCGAGGATCTGCGACAACACGAACGGGATCAGGTCCGCATCTTTGTCGGCGACGAAATCCATGGCGTGCTCTTGGGGTTGCTTCGTATCGGGTAGAGGTTAGAGCCTTTCGGCACCGGCGGCAACTGGGCGCGAGCACGAATCACCGCCCACGGGTGTCCGGTCTCCTACTCCTGGCGGACTTGGGCATCGCCACCATGTGACCTCGACATCGCGACCACAGATGGCCGATGAGCACCTCGTCCTGCTCTGCCAATCAGTAACCGTTCAGAAACAATGTGAACAGCCGTAGGGCGGATAAGCGCAGCGCATCCGCCATCACGCCGGGCGGTGGATGCGCTGCGCTTATTCACCCGACCTCGCACATGTTTCAGTTGTTTCTGAACCATTCCTAAAGAAGGTGCACGAACGATGGATTCTGTGGGCGGTCTGCCTCCAGACCGGTGAAACGAACCCATCGTCGAGTCACCCATTGGCACCGACCCAAGCCGCGGCCGACCCGAGCAGCACCAACATGACCAGCGCGGACTCCCACCGCATCAGTCGTGCCTCGATGCGCCGCGCGACGCCCTGCCACTCGAGCCATGCACCCGGCCCCAGGAGACGCTCGACGATCGCATCACGCCATCCAGGCAGCCGGATCCGCGTGAGGTGGCGAAGGCGCGCGCGTGGGAGAGAGATTCGGTCGCGGACGGTGGCCACATTCGCCGACCGCATGAATGAATAACCTGCAGGCCGACGCATCAGGTGTCGTGACCCGCCCCAGCCGAGCACAAGGGCGACGGCGAGGGCCAAGAGAGAGAGTGGCGACACCGCCGACCACCAGGGGTGCATGCCCGGCGTCCAGGACCAGAGGTCGGTCGGTGAATGCCCAAGTAGACTGGTGGAGGCAGCGAACAGGGCCGCGAGCATCAGTCCGGAAGCGAGCGTCAGCCGATGCGCCTGATGCGGGACGCGCTCGACCTCGGCATCGGCATCGGCATCGGCATCGGGCGGTTCGACCCCGGCAATGAGACGACCGAGCAGCACGGCGACTGCGAGCGACGGCAACCAGAGGCCCTCGGCCGCGAAATGGCCGGTATCCATCCAGGCCCCCAGGATCGTCAAGGGCGCGACTGCGACAGTCACGGCCGCTAGCCAGACCATCGCCAGGGACAGAGACCGTTGTCGGGTCTCGACGGCATCGAGCAGGATGACGAGCACAGCGAGGCCGATCCCAGTCTGCAACCCGACCATCGGAATGAGATCCCCGATGGCCACACCCAGCCCGGGCTGCTGCAACGCCACCGCAACCGCGCAGAGCCACTGCGCCGTCAAGGCCATCAGGATGCTGCCCTGAAGAGCGCCTCGCCCCGGGACCAGGAGCGACGCGACCAATGCATAGGCGGCCGTGGCGAGAGCCAGCCACTGGAGCACCATGCCCGGAATCGGCCACTCGATCTCGCCGAGAGGTAGCAGATTCAACCAGCCCGAGAGACCCACGGCCAGGACGAATGCAATCAAGGCGAGGCGCACCCCGGGCATCGACACCTGGAAGGAGGGCAACAGCCAGAGATGTGCGCCCAGAACCCCGGCCTTGGCCCCGAGTCCGACCGCCATCAGGCCAAGGATCATCGCAGGGCTGTCGGTCATTGCGACCGCCTGGCGGAGGTCATCGAAGGAGGTCCCTCCGGCCGCATGGGCAAGGATCAGGAACAGCTCGAACACGATCAGATCGCTGAGGACGAGCAGGATCACCAGCCGTCGGCCGGCCGCGCGGGCGGGTCTCTGCGCACCCTGAAGAATCATCCCATAGAGCGCATAGCCCGCCAGGGTTCCGGAGACGAGCCAGAGGAGTCCGTCGCCGGCCAGGGCAAGACCGAAGCTGCCGCCCATCGTGATCAGCGTCAAGAAGGCCAGGCGCCAACCGTCGATGGACATCGGCCGCGGCCCGACCATCAGCCAGACGGCACCCAGCCAGAGCAGCGCAGTCGCGGCAAGAAAGACGCGCCTGGAGGCATCCAGGGCGAGCGCACTCCCCAGCAGGGTCTCGGGACTGACCAGCGCACCGTCGGGGACCAGCAGGGCGACCATGAGCGCGGGCGCCGCCGCCCAAGGCAACAGCGCGATGGCCAGCGACCGGATGCCACGGACCGCCAACAAGAGCGCCAGGGAGAAGGGCCAAGCGATGGCCAGGAGCAAAGCGGCCTGCACGAGAATCGGGCTCAAGGTGGCATGAACTCCCGCTCGGCGATGAAGCGCGCCCACTCCAGAGGACTGAAGGGCAAGGCCGCGAACAACCCGGCCATCAAGGCAAGGGCAGCCGTGATCAGCGGCGGCCATAAGAGGGCACGCGCGGTCTCGCGCCGCCCGAAGTCACGCTCCTCCGGCCAAGTCGAGGGCGGCTCGCGAAACCAGACCGCATGCAGGATCGGCAGAAAATAGGCGGCATTGAGCAGGCTGCTCGTCGCCAGCACCAGCAAGACCCAATGCTGACCGGCATCGAGTGCACCGAGCCCGAGATACCATTTGGTGATGAAACCCGCAACCGGCGGGGCGCCGATCATCCCGAATGCGGCGATCGTGAAGGCGACCATGGTCCAGGGCATGCGTCGACCCACCCCGTTCATCTCGCTGACCTTGTGGATGCCGAGGGTCTCGGCCAGATTCCCGGCGCAGAAGAAGAGCGTGATCTTCATGAGCCCCTGATGCACCAGATGCACCAGACCGCCCATGGTCGCGATGGGGCTGGCGATGGCGACGCCCAGGACGATGTAGGAGACCTGGCTCACCGTCGAGAAGGCGAGGCGTCGCTTGAGATCATCCTGGAAGAGCGCGCGAAGCGACCCGTAGATGATGGTCGCCGAGGCCAGGACGGCCAGCGGCAGTGTGACCCCCAGTCCGGCGGCGAACTCGACCCCGAAGACCTCATAGACCACGCGAACGATCCCGAAGGCACCCGCCTTGACGACCGCGACGGCATGCAACAACGCGGAGACCGGCGCCGGGGCGACCATCGCCATGGGCAGCCAGGCATGGAGCGGGATCAACGCGGCCTTCACACCGAGCCCGGCGATCAGGAAGACGAAGATCAGGATCAGGGCCGGATGATGAGAGGGGTCCAGCTCGGAGACGAACCCGAGCGGCGTGAACTCCAGCGTGCCGGTCAGGGTGTAGAGCCAAACGATCCCCAGGAGCATCAAGGCGCCGCCGCCGATCGTATAGGCCAGATAGACCTGACCGGCACGGCGCGCGACCTCGGTGCCGCGATGCACCACCAAAGGGTAGGTGGCCAGGGTGAGGAGCTCGTAGAACAGCAGGAAGGTCAGCATGTCGGCGGCCATGGCGACCCCAACCGTCGCGGTCACGCAGAGGCTGAAGAAGCCGAAAAAGCGGCTGCGATGCGGCGAGCCCTCCAGATAGCCGATCGCATAGATGGTCGTCACCAACCATAGGAGACTGGACAACACCAGAAAGAGGAGCGCGAGTGGGCCCGCCCGCAGCGCCAGATCCAGGCCAGGCAGAAAAGCGATCCGTACCTCGTACTCGTAGCCTTGAGAGACGCCCCAGAGCATCACACCGACCAGGGCGAGCTTGATCAGGGCACCGGCCAGGTTGAGGCTGGTGCGCAGACGCACGCGAGACTCGTCGAGACCGAAGATCAGGAGTCCGGGTACCAGCGAGCTGCAGAGCACCAGGAGCGGAACCCATGCCTCGAAGGTCATGGCCGGGTCGCTCCGCTTTCGATCCCGAGGGACTGGATCCCGAAGGGGTCGCCGACCTCGAGCAGGATGAGCGGCTGCGAGACGATCAATCCCAGGAGCACGGCCGCCACGGCCAACCCAAAGGCGACCCACTCCATCGGCGCCGGCACCATGTGCGCGCGATGCGGATGGTCGGACTGGGTGAAGGCATAGCCCAGCACCTTGAAGACGTAGGTCGCCGCCAGGACACCGCCGAGGATGATCACGACCGCCCAGCCCCAGCGACCCTGTGTCAGTGCCGACTCCAGGAGCAGCCATTTGCCGATGAAGCCTCCGCTCGGCGGCAGTCCCATGATGCTGACCCCGGCCAGGGCGAAGGCCGCGATGCTCAGCGGCAACCGCTGCACGACCCGATCCAGATCCGCGATCCGGTCATGACCGCCGAAGCGCTGCAGATTCCCCGCCGCCAGGAACATCGCCCCCTTCGCCAAGGCATGGGAAAAGGCGAGATAGAGCACGCCGGTCCAGGCCGTGGTGCCGGTCCCGACCGCGAGCGGAAACGCGAGGAACAGATAGCCGATTTGGGCCACGGTCGAGTAGGCGATCAGAAGCTTCAGCCGGGTCTGCAGCAGGGCCTGGATCGAGCCCCAGAGAATGGCCGCCGCGCCCAGCAGACCCAGGAGCGTGGAAACACCGCCGGCAAGATCCTCGAAGAGCTCGAGCCAGAGCCGCAGCAGCAGGTAGAAGGAGCCCTTGACCACGAGGGCGGAGAGCAGGGCGCTGACCGGCGCGGCTGCGCTCGCATGTGCCGGTGGAAGCCAGAAGTGCAGCGGGAAGAGGGCCGTCTTCAGGATCAGGCCAGCCGTCATCAGACCCATCGCGGCCCAGGTTGCGGGCTCGGCGACAACCCGCTCGGCCAGCAGGGCGATATCGACCGTGCCGTAGGCGTGGTAGAGAAGCGCCACCCCAAGCAGATAGGCGAGCGATCCAAGCAGGCTGACCAGCAGATAGCGCATGGCCCCAACCAGTGCATCCGCCCCACCCGCCAGCGCGGTGAGGGCGACGGCGGAGAGACCCAGGATCTCCAGGGTGACATAGAGATTGAAGATATCGGCCGAGAGAAAGAGCGCGTTGAGCGCGGTCAGCAGAAGCAGCCAGAGCGGCCAGAACGCATGCCCCCGAGCTGGATTGTCGCGAAAATAGACCGCGGCATAGAGGCTGATCCCGAGACCGACCGCGGCCGTCATGAGCAGCATCGAGAGGCTCAATCCATCCGCGTACAGATCGACACCGAGCGGTGCCCCCCAGCCGCCGATGGCGAGTCTCTGCGGACCTTCGGCGAGAAGTCCCGGGACCTGCAGGATCACGGCGCCGACGAGCGCGACGACGCTGAGCACACCAATCACGGCCGCCCGGCGCCGGACCACGAACGCGAGCAAGGCCCCGACCAGCGGCAACAGAATGGGTGCGACCAGTCCGCCGTGGCCCAAGACAACCGAGTCCATCTCTTCAGGGCTCCGTGCCGTCGGGCAAGCGGGTCCGCCCGGTCGCCCCCGCGACGCGCAGCATCAGGCTCAACGCCAGTGCAGTCGCCGCGACCGCAACCACGATCCCGGTGATCACCATGGCCTGAGGCACGGGGTCCGGGATTCCCGAGGGGGTCCGGCGCGCCAGGCCGGCCAACACCAGGAACACGCCGCTGCCCATCACGTTGAACGCCAGGATCTTACGCAACAGATGCTCGCGGACGATCATGGCGTAGAGTCCGAGAACGAAGAGTCCGACCCCCGTGAGGGCATAGAGGAGCGCAGGGGTCATGGATGCTCCTCGGGGCGTCCGCCGAGAAAGAGCGCCGCCAGAGTCGCGCCGATGGACAGGGTGGCGGCCGCTTCGACCAGGAGGATCAGACCAGCGGCATACGTCAATGGATAGTCCAACCAGACCGATCCGGCACCGACCGAGACCAGACCCACGGCGACGAAGACAGCGACACCCGAGACCAGGATCAGTCGCAGGGGCCACCCCGCCAGGATCATGGGCAACCGCCAGCCGGTCAAGGTCAGCACCACGCCGGCCGCGCCGAGAACCGCACCCGCCTGAAAGGCACCACCCGGCGCAGCACTGCCGACCCACAGGAGATAGCCGGCCACCATCAGGATCAGGGGTGCGTAGAGTCGGGTCAGCCGGTCCAGCATGGTGCCGGGTCGCGCATCGACAAAGGGCGAGCCCTCGGCCAGAGACCAGACCCCGGCCAGAGCCAGGAGCAGCACCACCATCTCCAGCAGGGTATCGTACCCGCGAAAGTCGAGAAGGACAGCCGTCACCGGATGAGTGACCCCGGTCTCGGCCATCGCGGCGTCGACCTGATTCGCGAGTCCGGGCGACTCGGCCGGGAGCGAAAGGACCGCGAATGCGAGCCCGGCGAAGATCGTCGCCAGAAGGACGATCAGGAGCAGATGCCCGGCGCGCGAGGCTCCCGTCATGGGTGCACCGCCCAGTGGCCCGCCCAGTCGCCAAAAAAGCCGAGACAAGGGGTCATCGACATACGGTGCGCGCCTCCTGCCCGACGGCCGAGTGCCGCCCGAGGAGATGATCGCCGGTGACCCGACACCAGACCAGTGGCGAGCCTTGCAGCTTGGTCGCGAAACATCAGGATGACCTCGCGCCCAAGGTCGCGACAGGTCGCGGCTCAGTGAGCGGCTTAGTCCACATCCGGACGCTCATTCGAATGGCCCTCCTCCGATTGGAGCGGCTCGGCCCGGTCGTCGGTCCGCGACGACGGCGGCAGCCGGGCGAGCGCGGCCAGCAACAGGGCACCGGTCAGCCCTGCTCCGATCGCCGCCTCGGCCAGGGCAATATCCGGGGCGTCGAGCCTGACCCAGACCAGCGCCAGGGTCAGGCCGAAGCCGACGAACAGGACCACGGCTTCGAGCAGACCGGGACTCGACAGCGCGCGGGCCGCCAGCCAGAGCAGCAGGAGCGCGAGCAGGCCATCGATAGCCCAGCCCATCGGCCCGCTCAGCTCCATGGCCTGATCCCCCTGCGCAGGGCCGCACGCGCGACCAGATGGCAGGCGAAAGCCGAGGCCACCAGCACCAGCAGCCAGATCAGCATTAGCTTGCCGACCACGGCCCATGACTCGGCCTGAAGCGCGAGCCCCGCGATGACGAGACCGAGCCCCAGGTTGTCCGCCTTGGTCAGGGCATGCAGGCGGGTGTAGACATCGGGGAAGCGCAGGAGCCCGACGGTCCCGGCCAGGAAGAAGAGCCCGCCGAGAAGCAGCAGCCCGATCGAGATGAGATCAAGTATCGCCACGGCGATCCTCCCCCTCGGCGGTCCAACTCCGGCGCACGAAGGCAACCATGGTCACCGCGGCCAGAAGTGCGAACACCAGGGCGACGTCACGTACGGCCGGGTGTCCGGATGCCTCGGCGAGCAAGAGCAGGACGGCGACGGCGGTCGTGCCGAACAACTGAGCCGCCAGCATGCGGTCCGCGGGCGTGGGCCCCCGCAGAATCCGCCAGAGCCCCGCGGCCAGGGTCATCAAGAGGACGAGAGCAAGGGCGAGATACAGCAGGGTCATGATGTCTCAGGTCGCGCGATGATGCGGGGAATGGGAAATCCGAAAGAGTGCGGCGACCATGGCCTCCAGGTGCACCAGATCCGCCTCGCTTGAGACGCGCCTGTCCAGAATGTGTATGTGAAGGGTATGCCGAACAACCTCGGCGCTCAAGGTCCCGGGCAGGAGGCTGACCACGGCCGTCATGAAGACACGTGCCCGACCAGGTGGCAAACGGAAACGATAGGTCAGGATCGCAGGCGCGATCGGCAGACTGGGCACACAGGCGCGCCAGGCAACGTCCACCCCGCCGCGCAGTGAACGCCAGAGAAAGAAAGGCACGAAGCGCACGAATCCGGCGGGAGACCAGGGCACCGGCCGCGACAACGCCATGCTGAGGGCCGTCGCCGAGAGGACGAAGACCCCGCCCAGCGGCCAGGATCCAGACTGCCCCTCGGTCAGTGCCCACCAGAGTAGCGCAAAGAGCGTCAGACGCAATGCCAGGGTTCGCGCGATCGGCATGGCGCCTGCGATACGCATCAGTCCTCCGCCGCCGGGGTATGAGTGGCGGCCGGTTCCAGGTCCGGCTGATTGAGGGCCTCATCCGGCCAGAATCGGGTCCCGAACAGGGTCGCCTCCAGTCTGAGTCCGGACTCTGTCACCCGATAGATGGAGACCCCTCGGCTGAACGGCTTGGCGAGATCGACACGCTCGCCCGCGACCGAGCCGCGGGCTTCGCCGGAGACCTCGAAGCCCTGCTCGACGAAACGCGTGAAGGCCGCCTCATGCTCGAAGAGCACCACGAGCTCGGACGCGAATCCACCCATCCCGTAGCTGAAGCCGACGCCGCCGGTGGCCATCTTCATATAGATCCGCTCGGTCTCGTCGCGGCGCATCGCCAGACCATATCCGTAGCCTCCCGTCGCCCCCGCTGCGATCTGTCGTACGGTAAAGACCGCCCAACCGAAGCTGCGGTCGAACAGCGAGTGGATCTCCGGGTCGGCAGCGAACAGACGGTCGAGTGTCCCGAAAGCCAGGTCGTCGACCATCGCCCGCTGCTCGTCTGGAGTCCCCTTGCGGATGAAGAAGGCCGAGGCATCCTCGGTGACGCTCAGCGCATGGTCGAGACCTCTGGCCGCCAGATCCGCCCCGGCGGCAAGTGCATCCAGAGAGAGCGCCCGCCCGCGCTCGTAGGCGCTCCCGGCGCCCGCCTTGAGCCCGCTCCAAAGCCCCTCGGCAGCGGCCAAGGACGGACAGATCGCCAGGACGACGAGCAGCTTGATCAGAGGTATCGATCTTCTCATGAGTCAAAGGATACCCTTCGGGACGCCTGTCGCGCACATGTATACTGCCGAACTCGTCACGACTGTCGCCCGACCGGATGCACTCGACCCGATATGGCAAAAAAGCATAAGCGAGCCCCCGTCAAGGCCCGTCAGCCGGCCCACCCGGCGACTCCCGACTCCGCACGGGCGGATCTGGAGGCCGGACGGTTCCGCGAGGCGATCGCGGCCTACAAGGATTTGCTCAAGCAAGGCCCTACGGATGAGCTTCGGAACGGACTCGCCGAGGCTTACGAGGGGCGTGCCCGACAACTCGCCGAGAAGGGCATGCTCAAGGAGGCGCTGGTGATGTGGGATAACCGAGCCGCACTCGGCGAGGTGCCCTGGCGCCTGGGTCATGCGGCACTCCTGCTCCGTCTCGGTCGGGTCGAGCAGGTCATGGGGATGCTGGACCGACCGCAACTGAAGGACGACCCCGGGCTCAGGGCGCGGCTGATGAGCCACCTCGCGGCCCAGCTGCTGGGCGGGGTCCAGGGGATCGCCGCGGCCCTGCCCGCAGACGACCCCATCCGCGTGCAGGCGATCGCCGCCGAGGAGGCGATGGACGCCTACTGCGCCGGGAACGACCAGGCACTCGCGGAAGCACTCCAGTCGATCCCGTTTCGCTCGCCCTATCGCGATCTGGTCCAAATCCTTAAGGCGCTGATGCGTCTCGAACCCGCCTCGCGTGACCACAGAGGCAACTGGGCGGAAGAGGTCCGCAACGAGGCATCCAACCTGCTGGCAAGGGTCAGCGAAGACTCGGGCTTCGCCCACCTGCGAGATGCGGCCCGCCTGGCGCTCCTTCCCGAGTCCGAGCTGGCCCCGGCCTTACGCGACGCCGGGCCGGCGACGCGCGATCTCGTCTTTGCCTTGCGCGGATGGCCTCAAGAACGGGCCGCCTTGTGGACCCAGCTGCAGGCGCTCGGCGAGTCGCCGAATCCAAAGGATCTCTTGCGCCTCATGTTCCGGTATCGGCAGACACTCGGCGACGCCTGGGTCCATGAGCGCGGGCTGCGCCTGCTCTTGCCGAACGTGCGGACCGGTGCCCAACGGTGGATCCAGGCCGGCGGCATACCCTTGAAAATGCTGGACGAATATCTCATCGATGCCTGGGAAAGCGAGGCCGGCACCGACCCCTGGCAGGTTGCGACCTACTGGCAGGATTACGCGAACCTCCTCTCGGAAGCGGCGACGCGGTATATGGTGCCGGGGAGCGATCCGGCAGTGCTTGTCGCATTGGCCCGACGCCGGGCCGACAGTCTCTTCGATATCACGTCGCATTTCGCGCCCGATTCGGATCCGGATTCACTGCCGGCGATCGTCTCCGCCGACCTGGAGTCCAGCCTCGAATACGACCCGGATGACCGGGGGACCTATCTGAGGCTCATCGGCTATTACCTCCGCGGCAAGGCCCTGAAGGACGCCCGCCGGATCCTCAAGCTCGCGCAGACGCGCTGGCCGACCGACAAGGCCATCCTCACCGCCGCGATGGACACCGCGCTCGCGAGCGGCGCCTACAAGAAGGCTGCGACCATCGCGGCCGAGATCCTGGCCGTCGACCCCATCAACAGCGGGATTCGCGAACGGCTGGTCGATGCCCACCTCGGCCATGCCCGCAAAAACATGATGGATCAACGACCCGACCTGGCGTCGCGTGCACTCGCCCAGGCCGAGGCCTGGAGCCGGGGCGAGCGGACACGCGAACGCCTGGAGATCATGCGCGCACTGATCGGGATCCGGGCCGGGGACGCCGAGGGTGAGACGCGTCTGCGCAACCTGGCGGAGGCGCTCGGCAAGGGCCTGGCCGCGCGCCTGGTCCTGCTCCTGGAGGCCAACGCCTGCGGCATGCTGAGTCTGCCATTGCTGAAACGGATTGGCCTCGGCAAGTCGCCGAACGTCGACGAGGCGGATCTTCGAGCATTCTTCATCCGCCTTCGCGCACACCTGGATTCCGGCGCCAAGGTCCCCTACGTCATCGGCCAGGAACTGATCGAGCCGCTCAAGCGGGCCGCTCGACTGACCCTCGATCGGGGCGAGCTGGAATCGATCTGCGAGACGCTGCGCCGCACTGATCTGGACGATGCCCGCCTCGCCTTCGCCAGCACCGCGTTGAAGCGCTGGCGCGGTGAGCCCGTCTTCGAGCTCCATGCCTTCGAGGCCCGCTATGGCGGCGTCATGCCCTGGGATGTTCGGATGTCGGACCTGCTCCGGCTGGAGCAGGCGCTCGAGGCGGCCCGCGACAAAGGCGACTCCCGACTGGTGCATCGCCTGATCGAGCTCTTGAATAGTCGGTCGCGGCCCTTCGGGATCTCGCCCCGCAGCCCCTTCGGCGATGGCTTCGGCGATCCGGTCTGGGACGATATCGAGGACGACGAGTCTGATGTCGGCACCGTCGATACAGGTCAGATCGAGATGTTCACTGACTTGATCCGGACCCTGGGTCCGGACGGCTTCCGGGACCTGATGAAGACGCCCGGACCGATCGGCGAATCATTGCGCGAGCTGGAGCGCCTGGTCGGTAAAGAGCAGTTGCGCATTGTGGTCGAGACCATCTGGGAAGGGCTCGACAGCGGAGGTCCGCCCATTCCGGGCCGGCGATCAAGGGGTCGGTCTCCACGTCCATCGCGCGGCGACGGATCCAAGCCGAAAGACCGCGGGGCGATCCAACGCGAAAAGACCGGCGACCCGGACGACGACCCCGACCTGCAACTGGACCTCTTCAAATGAACGACCCGTTTCTCATCCTCGGCGTCCCCGACGATGCGGATGACGCCGCGATCGAGGCCGCCTATCTCGCCGGCATCCGCCGCTCTCCGCCCGAGCGCGACGCGGCCGGCTTCGAGGCGCTGCGTGCCGCCTACGAAAAGATCCGGACACGCCGCGACCGCCTCGCCTATGGCCTGTTCGACCAGGCACCGCCAACCCCAGCGGACATCTTGAGCAGGGCGGCGCCCCTGACCGAGCCGCGGCGCCCCAAGCCCGCCACGCTCGCCGCCTTGCTGCGCGGCGAGACATGATCATGGACGACGCACAGGAGGCACTGCTGGCGCGATTCCGTGCCTATCTGGAGGCGGAGCCCCAGGACGGGGGCGCAGACGAGCCGAACGCACCCGATCTCTTCACCCTGCTCGCCGAGCTGTCCGCGCTCAAGAACGAGGTCAAGCTGGAGTCGCGCCAGGTCAAGACCGCGCTCGAGCAGTTCCGCGACCTGTTCGACAGCCTCCAGCAGGCCAACCGGCAACTCTCGTCCGAGCTCGCCCGGCGTCAGCAGGATGCCCGCGCGATCGCCCTGAGCGCCGAGCGCGACATCCTGCTCGAGTTGGTCGAGCTGCGAGACCGTCTCCAGGACGGCCGCGCCCAAGCCGCCACCTACCGGCCCAACTGGCTCGCCCATGCCAGTGGTGCAGCGGAATTCATCACCGGCATGACCCAGGGCATGGGCATGAATCTGCGCCGTCTGGAAGAGACCCTGGAGCGCCGCGAGGTGCGCCCGATCGAGGTGGTCGGGAAGCCCTTCGATCCGCGGATCATGCGCGCCATCGAGGTCGGACGCGATCCCACCCTGGCCCCGGGCACGGTCATCGCCGAGACACGCACGGGTTATCGGCGCGGCGAGTCACTGCTGCGGCTCGCCGACGTCATCGTCAACAAACTCGAGGATCACCCACAGTGAGCGACATCATCATCGGCATCGATCTCGGCACCACCAACTCCGAGGTCGCCGTGGTCGAGGAGGGTCGGGTTCGGGTCATCCCGGTCGACGGCAGCCCCATCCTTCCATCCGTCGTCGGGATCGCCGACGACGGCGCCCTCCTGGTGGGCCAGAGCGCACGCAATCAATATGTCCTGGCCCCGGAGCGGACCATCCGCTCGGTCAAGCGCCGCATGGGCGAGGACGAGATGATCGAGATGGGCTCGCAGCGCTACAGCCCGCAGGAGATCTCGGCGCTCATCCTCGGCCGGCTCAAACGCGCCGCCGAGACCGACCTGGGCCACCAGGTGCATAAGGCGGTGATCACGGTCCCGGCCTATTTCTCCGATGCGCAACGTCAGGCAACACGCGATGCCGGCGAGCTGGCAGGGCTCGAGGTGGTGCGGATCATCAATGAGCCCACCGCCGCGGCACTCGCCTACGAGGTCGATCACCAGGAGCCAAAGACCATCCTGGTCTACGACCTGGGCGGCGGCACCTTCGACGTCTCGGTGGTCCGTCTGGCGAAAGAGGTGACCGAGGTCCTCTCGAGCCACGGCAACAACCAACTGGGCGGCGACGACTTCGACGCCAAGATCCTGGATCACCTGGTCGCTCATCTCAAGGCGGAGGGGACGGACCCGAGCGCGAATCGTGTCGCCATGGCCCGCCTCACCCGCGCGGCGGAAACGGCCAAGATCGCGTTGAGCGACGCCCCCTTCGTGCTCATCGAAGAGGAATACCTCCTGGAACGCCAGGGAAAGCCTGTCAATCTGTCACTGGAGATCTCGCGCGACGACTATGAGGCGATGATCGCCCCCTTCATCGACGAGACGATGGATGCGGTTCACACGGCCCTCGAAGGGGCCGGACTCGGAATCCGCGACATCAGCGAGGTCCTGCTGGTGGGTGGGGCCACACGCACCCCGCTGGTTCAACAGCGCCTCGAGGAGCTGCTCGAGATGCAGCCGCGCAGCGAGGTCGACCCCGACCTGTGCGTGGCGAGCGGTGCGGCCATCCAGGCTGCCGTGATCGGCGGTCAGCGCGTTTCGCGGGTGCTGGTGGACGTCACACCCTACACCTTCGGGACCAGCGCACTCGGGGAGCTCGGCGGCGAATTCTATCCCTTCGTCTACATCCCTCTGATTCGCAAGAACACGCCGATCCCGGTCACCAAGAGCGAGGCCTTCTCGACCATCGAGGACGGCCAGCCCGCGATCGATGTCCGTGTCTTTCAGGGCGAGGACCCGGACGCGCTCAACAACACCGAGATCGGATCCTTCCGCATCGAGGGACTGAGCGACGTGCCGGCGGGCAATGTCATCGTCACCACCTTTTCGCTCGACGTGAACGGCATCCTCAAGGTGACCTCTCGCGAGAAGCGCACCGGGCTCGAGCACCGCATCACCATCGACAACGCGACCGCCCGGTTCGAGCAGGACACCATGGCCGCGGCACGCGCACGCATCGGCGCACTCATCGACGGCGACTTCGACGCGGACCTGTCCAACGAGGCGTATGACGCAGACCCGAGTGCCGAGCGACGCGAGACCGTCCAGGCCAAGGCCCTGATCGAGAAGGCCGAGCGGCTGATGGAGACCGCCAACCCGGAAGACCGCGAGGATCTCGTCAACCTGGTCGAAACCCTTCGCGATTCACTGGACGTCCACGACGAGACCGGCATCCAGGAGACGATGGACGCTCTCTCCGACCTGATCTTCTATCTGGAATCCTGACCCGACCCACACACGCCGAGCCATGATGGACCGCTGTCCCAATTGTCGCGCCCGTCTCGACGGGTCGGAGCACTGCCGGCGCTGCGGCATGGAGCTGCAGCTGCTGCAGGCGGCTGACCGAGCCTGCAATGCCGCCGTCGCGCGCGCGGTCCGTCGCCTCGCTGCGGACGACAGGGTCGGCGCCATTCACGATCTGAAGCAGGCGCGGGCCTTATCGGGGGGGGCGTTCGTCTCCGCCCTGCTCGCCTTTGCACGTTCGACACCCTCTTCCGAGTCTGCCCATGACATTACAACAGGCCCTCTGGCTCCTGACTGCCGAGCAACTGAAACAGCGCCGCAACCTGCTGTCGACCGGGAACCGCTCGACCCGGAAAGCGGATATGGTCGAGGCGATCTCGCATGAGCTCTTGTCGGCGGATCTAAGCGAACACTGGGCGCTGCTCTCCGAGCTCGAGCAGAGCGCCGTCGCCGAGAGCGTCCATCGCTGGGGCGGGTTCTTCGACCGCGCCGGCTTCAAGGCAAGATACGGATCGCTTCCGAACGCCTTCGAGCCGGTGGCCTATTATTCCTTTTCGGGGCTTGAGCGTGACCGCCAAGAGCGGCGTTCACTGCTGCCGCTCTTCTTCTACGACGGCCTGATTCCCGAGGATCTCTGCAAACGACTGGCGTCGATCGTCGCGGTGCCGACGCCGCTCGAGATCGCAAGCTTCACCGACGAGGACCTGCCGGCGAGCATTGCCCCGGCGCGCGTCATCGAGCCCGGCGAGGACGTCTCCGACCCGCTGCGGCGTCTCGCCACCGAGACCCTGATCCATCACGACCTGCCCGGCGTGCTGCGTCTGATCGGTCAGGGCCGCATCAGCGTCGGCGCCAAGACGGGGCTGCCGAGCAGCGCCTCCATGACCAAACTGGAGACGGTCCTGCTCGGCGGTGACTGGTACACCTCGGACGACGACCTGGACGAACCCCGCTGGGCCGGCGGTCCGATCCGGCCCATTCGCCCCTTTGCCTGGCCGCTTCTGCTGCAGGCCGGCGGGCTGGCGAAGGCCGAGGGCAGCAAGCTCGTCCTGACCGCGCGCGGCAACAAGGCGCTGTCTCAGCCGGTCGAGGAGGTGGTCTCGCACCTGTTCGCGCGCTGGCAACAGAAAGGCACGCCCGATGAGCTGCGTCGCGTCGACCTGATCAAGGGGCAGACGGCGAAAGGGGTGCGACTCAGCGCGGTGTCGGACCGTCGAGCGGTCATCGCCGATGCGCTCCGGGACTGCTGTCCCCCGGGCCGCTGGGTGGCTATCGATGAGCTCTTCCGACACATGCTGTTCCGCGGCCACCGGTTCGAGGTCAGTGAGAACACCTGGGTACTCTATTTCACCGACCAGAACTACGGCAGCCTGGGTATGAACGGGGCCGACGGCTTCGAGATCCTCCAGGGTCGCTACATCCTCGCCTATCTCTTCGAGTATCTCGCCACGCTCGGCATGATCGACGTCGCCTACACCTCGCCCTATGACGCGAGGTCGGATTACGACGACGCATGGGGGGCAGATGAGTTTGCCTTCCTGAGCCGTTACGACGGGCTCAGGTACATCCGGCTCAATGCGCTCGGCGCCTACTGTTTGGGGCTCGCCGAAACCTACGAGCCCGCACTCCCGAAACGACCACCGCTGTGCTCGATCGGGGCCGATCTGCTCCTGACCCTCAAGCGCGAGCCCGAACCGGCCGAGCGGCTGGCGCTGGAGCAGATCGCCAAGCCGCTCTCGGCAACACTTTGGCACCTGGATCCCGATGCCGTGCTGCGGCACAGTGCCGATCCCGGCGAGCGAGGACGCATCCGCGCGTTCATCGAGTCGTCGACGGACGAAGGCCTGCCCGCCGAGGTCGGCCAATTGCTCCGCAGCGTCGAGGAGCGCGCCACCGCGCTCGTCGATGCCGGACCGGCTCGGCTCATCAAGTGTCGTGATCCCGCCATCACGGTCATGCTGACCTCGGACCCTGTCACGGCCCCGCACTGCACCCGTGCGGGCGAGCGCCTGGTGTGTGTCCCCGAGCCGAAGCTCGCGGCCTTCCGAAGGGGGCTCGCAAAGCTGGGCTTCGTGCTCCCGGAGACCGGCAATGGCTGATGCACTCGCTGCCTTCACGGCGCTGAGTGTCGACGACCAACGGATCCTGCAAGTGCTCTCGGTGATCTGCGAGCCGATTGCCCCGGACCGGCTCCGACAGATTCTGGAAGCCTTGGACTGGCGCGATCAGGCAGGGTCACCCTTGAGCCGGCGTGTCGATGACACGCTGCACAAACGTTTGGTTGCAGCGGGTCAGATCAAGGCTGAACGCGGCACATTCGCGTGTCGTCCTGATTTGCTCGAGCCCCGGACCCGCGAGACGCTCGCCGAGGGCACCTTCGAGTCGATCGTCGCGGCGGCCGAGCGGGTCATTCCGGCCGTCCCCCC
>RRYU01000355.1_pt1 | contig 26895 bp, 24 predicted proteins | sample 2162651 | NCBI WGS metagenome assembly RRYU01 (sample SAMN10267283, study PRJNA491782) | microbial mat metagenome | isolation source: biomat in the production well | place: Japan: Minami-Kanto gas field, natural gas well KTG3 | collected 2017-06 | reverse complement strand
TTTTTTTCTGTAAGAATAGCCGCTCACAAAGTTATGCTTATCAAGTTTTTTGCTTTTGTGAAAAACTATCTTTAGATTATTTTTTGTCTAGTCTATTTATCTTATATATATTCTATAAAAAATTAAAAAATCCTTCTTTTATTGTAAAAAAGTTTTATTATTTTATTTCTTACACTACCGAGGGTTCGATAATCAATTCACCCCTTTCAAATCTTCCAATATCCAATTTGTCAATAGGCATAGAAGTTCTTCCTTTAAGTATTAACTCTGCCATGAGACGACTGACTATTGGAGCAAGCATAAATCCGTGACCACTAAATCCTATGGCCATATAAAATCCGCCAACTTGAGGAAGTTCACCTAAAATTGGCTGAGAATCGGGACTCATGTTATACAACCCTGACCATTGTCTTACCATGCTCACTTCCTTTAACAGGGGAACAACTGCGGTCATCTTTTGAGCCATTTCTCGAGCAAACTGCCAGCTGGAACCTATATCATGACCTTTTAGTTCATCGGGATCACCAAAACCCATTATGATGCTCCCATGAGGAGTCTGTTGACAGTAAAAATTACGAGAAAAGGACATCAACATCGGCTTAAATAAAGGGTCAACCGGTTCAGTAATTAAGATTTGATGTCTCTGGGAATATACCGGCAAATCTATGCCTACCATCTTTCCTATTTCTCCTGAATAACCACCTGCTGCATTTATTACAATAGGAGTAAGTACTTCTCCCCGGTCTGTGCTAATTGAAACTACTCTATTGTTTTCTGTTTTAATCTCCCTTGCTTCGGTAAAATTGCAGATCTCTACCCCCAACCTTTGAGCAGCCTCCGCATAAGCGAAATTTGTATTAAAAGGATTGGCATGGCCATCGGTAGGACAGAAGGTTGCAGCTAGCAAACCCTCTGTATTCAAGGGGGGAGCAATCTCTTTAGCCTCTTTAACAGTAATAAATCTCGCATCAATATCTAAAGATTGTTCTAAGGCCACATTTTTCTTAAACTGATCGACTTCTTTTTCGGTATAAGCCAGCATCAGATATCCGCTTTGATTCAGTTCAATATCATAATCTAACTCTTGGCTTAAATTCTCAAAAATTTTTATGCTTTCCCGGGCTAGAATACAATTCATCTCGGTTCCGAATTGCTGCCTGATTCCTGCTCCACATCTTCCGGTAGCACCGCTGGCCAGAGAATTTTTTTCTAATAATACTATATTTTTACACCCCATTTTAGCTAAATTATAGGCGATGCTGCAACCGATTATTCCACCGCCGATTATTACCACACTAGCCTTTTTAATCATCTTCATCACCTGCTAGAGTCCCTAATCTTATCGGCTTGGTGGGAGGCCTAAAGGTTGGTATGGTTATCTCTTCTATACTCTTATGGCAAAATTTGGCTATTTCCCTTAATATAATCCTGCGGCAAGTCGTACCCTGACATCTTCCCATTCCCGCTCGGGTAATCCTTTTAATCTCGTCAAGAGTATTATAACCTTTTTCCAGGGCTTGTCTAATTTCTCCCCAGGTAACATCTTCACACCTGCAAATTATGGTTTCATCTTTCATCTTTTTTGTCCTCCATCTTTATGCTTCTTACTTTCATCACTATACTTTTTGGAACTTCCAGGGAAATTATGTTTGTCTTATTTTTAATCTTTAAAACTCTTATCACTTTCACTTTTCCGAGTATACTTCCTGCTCTATCCAAAGCATAAACGTCCTCTCCTTTTTCCGGCAGGGGGAGCATTTCATGGGGTATTTTAATTAATGATTTGCCATCTGAATAATTCATATCTATTACGAATATGGCCAGGCCGGGGCAGGAACTGATGCAGACCCCGCAGCCGGTACATTTATCAAAATCAACTATGGGTAAATCATTTATATCTTTAAAGGGTTTTATTGCACCAAGTTTGCAGGATATGGCGCAGGGGTCACAGGGTATCTTCTGAAAACATTCTATTATAACTACCGGACCCTTGTTCAATCTTTTTTTATCCGGAATTACTTTATTTAGATCATCATCCGTCGGTATGCCGGTTCTTTCTAACATAGTTAATCCCTCCCCTCCCTTATTAAAGCTTTTTCTATGCCTATCTTAATCTCTTCACTTAAAGGATTGTCCCGTAATTCTTTCAGTTCTGCTTTTAATTTTTTATCCTGCTCTTCATAATTATCACATCTATATCCTAAGCTCACTGCAGCATTTAAACCGGCAATTTGACCTTCCAACATGGCACTGCTGGCCTCTTCGATACCGGCTACATCTCCGGCAATATAGATTTTATCTTTAGTTGTTTTCATATTATCATCCCTTAAGGCTACATAGCCGCAAAGCTCGGGGATATATTTCATTCGACAGCCCGCTTGCCAGAGCAGATCGGATAGTGGAGACAGACCTACTGCCAGGCAGATAGTATCCACTTCAAGTTCTTTCTCCGTACCCGGTATAAATTCAAAATTTCGATTGATTTCAGAAATTACCACCTTTTCTACACAATCTGTACCGTACAATTCTTTCAGAGTGTGAGAAGTGTAAATAGGTACTCCTAAACGTCTAATCTTGGAGGCATGTACCAGGTAGCCGCCTATATTAGGAAGGGCCTCCACGATAGCTGCTACCTTTATCCCGGCTTGCATAAGCTGGTAGCTTACAATCAAGCCGATATTGCCCGCTCCTATCATTAAGATATTATTGCCCGGTACAACTCCGTAAAGATTCATTAAGGTTTGTACTGCACCTGCTCCATAAACTCCGGGCAAGTCATTATTTACAAAAGGGAGCATATTTTCCGATGCCCCGGTAGCCAAAATAATTCTTTTAGCTTTTAATTTTTTTAATATATCACCATTAACTCCCTGGATAATAGTGATGACCTCATCTTCATAATAACCAGTGACTGTAGCATTGGCGATTACCTCAATATTATCGTATTCTTTAATGTCCTGTATCATCTTTTCGGCAATCTTTATTCCTCTGATGCCGGCAAACTGTTTTTCGGAACCAAAAAATTTATGAGTTTGTTTAATTAACTGTCCGCCTAATTCTAAACCATCGTCAACAAGAGTTACTTTTGCCCCCAGAGAAGCAGCATAGATTGCCGCCGATAATCCTGCCGGACCTCCACCGATTATTGCTATATCAGTTATTTTCAATTGAAATCACCTTTTCCTTTTTGAGTTTCTACTTTCATCCCCTCTTCCAGCTTAGTAACACAGGTTCTGATATTGGGGACGCCGTTTACTTTCATCAGGCAAGCTGAACATTTTCCTATGGCGCAAAAAAATCCTCTTGGGCGGTGATATTTAATGCTTCTACTTAGTACCTTTATTCCGGCAGCCACCAGGGCGGAAGCAATGGGTTCGCCCTTATAGCCTTCTAATTCTTTCCCATCTAAAGTAAATTTAATTTTTTCCTTTTGATTGAATTCCAAGATGGGATGCTCTTTTATCCGCATACCTTCCTCCCTCTATTTTAATATTTTTTTTATTTGGATTACAATCACTTTATTACTTCAACATAAAAATAGCAGCCATGCGGCCGGTATTTCCCTTATCTCTTCGATACGAAAAGAATATTTCAGGATGGCCTGCTGTACAAGTTTCGTTAATAAAAATATTCTTTTTCTGCAGTCCACCTCTAATCAATTGCCAGTAGTTCGCTTTTCTTAAATCGAGCCTTCGCTCATTCTTATCTTGTTTGGAAACTTCTTCTCCCATAAAGTTATCTCTATTCAACCAATAACCGTCAATTTTATCTTGCTCTTTGACACAATAACAGCAGGGACCGATGGAAGGGAAAATTGCAGCCAGGCAGAAATGGGCGTTTATTTCGAAGGTTTCTTTCATTTTAGATAAAGTTTTTAAGGTTAATTCCAATTCTGTTCCTCTTCTTCCTCCATGGATCAAGGCAATAACTTTTTGGACAGGGTCTAAAATAAAAATGGGAACGCAATCGGCATAGCACATTAAAAGCGGTATACCGGGGGTATCTGTAATTAAGGCATCGGTTTCCGCAATTCCGTCAGAATATTTTAGAGCTCCTTTGCCTTCATCTTCTTTTTTTACTTGAACTATTTTATTTTTATGAACTTGTTGTGCCGATACAGTATTCCGACAATCAATATTTAAAACATCTAATATTCTTTTTCTGTTTTCTGCTATATGGTCTTCTCTGTCGCCCACATTGTAGGAAATATTCAGGTTTTCAAAGGGAGGTTCGCTTACTCCGCCAAATCTTGTAGTGAAAGCGTTTATTACTAAATTGGTATTATCGAACTCTCTGCAGGTGAAATATCTAATTTTTTCAAGTTCTTTTAATTCAAAATTCTGATTCAAGTTATCTCTACTTTTTGCCTATATTTTTTAATACTTTTACTGCATAAAATAAAAAAGGGTAAGATATTCCAAAGGAATTTCTTACCCTGTCTGTCTACCTGAGAGATTTTTCCAAAATGTTGGAAATTACCCCTTCGGTGTTTATTAAAAAACTTTCCAGAGCTCTGTCCAGTAATGGTCCTTTTGCCTGAGAGTTTAAATGCAATACACATCTTGCACCTTCGGCTTCTTTTCTGAAATAAAAAAGACATCTCCCATTACTTTCACCCAGAATAGAATTTATTTAATTGTACTAATTTTCACAAAAAAATAATTTTAAATAGTATAACATAATTAGAAAAAAATCACAATTTTTTTATATCCTTTTTTCATGTACGGTGTTTATTTTTAAAAACCTTCTTTTTTTGAAAATATTTGTATTTTTTTCACAAACAGTTAAATGCGTATCCCGCATCTCGTGAATCGTATCTAGTAAAGATGGTTAACCAGTTAACTAAATTATCATGTATCCTGCGATTTATATTTTACATTAACGATTATTTAATTGGCGAATCGGGGAATTGGTACATTGGTCAATTATTATCCTCATCTACAATAACAATTGGACACATATTTTCTAGCCTTTTCTGAAAACTCTTGAATTTTTTCATCAGAATAGGGTTTTAACTTTTGAAAAGAAGGATTAAGGGTCTTCTCAAAAGGAGAAAAATTTTGTAAGACATATTTTTTTGCGCCCGAAATAGATAAAGCAATTTTCATTATAGTCTCTTCAGAATGCAATAAAGGTACGATAGTAGTACGAAATTCATAATCAATTTTAGAGTTCATTATTAATTCGATACTTTTTTTTACCTTCTCCAGCATCGCTTCATCTTTGATACCTGCTGCTTCGGAATAATGATCAAAATCTAATGTTGACTTAATATCCATGGCGATATAATCTACTAAACCAAAATTTAAGAGTTTTTCTAACAACTTCGGATTAGTGCCGTTGGTGTCCAATTTTATTAGAAAACCATTAGTTTTTAAATTTTTAACATACGGAATTAAATCAGGGTACAGAGTGGGTTCTCCCCCGCTTATGCATATTCCATCAACAAAAATTTTTCTTTCAAAGAGAAAGTTGTCTATTTTTTCCTGTGAGACATCGGGAAAATTTTCCGGATGCAGAATCAGGTCACAATTATAGCAGTAAGGACAATGAAAATTACATGATGGTACATATAAAGTAGAAACAATTTTACCCTCCCAGTCAATCATAGAGGTTTCAATCATTTGCTTTATGCTGATGTTCAAATTTCCGCTTCCTCCCTAATCTCTTTTATATTAGGCGTTTTTCCTCTCCATAGCTTAATCTCATTATCCTCATTATCTACAATTACTGTTGAGGGAGTGGCTGCAATATTATAAAAACTTGCTTCTGCCAGACCGTCAACCGTATCTACATCAAAATATTGAACTTTTATTTCATTCTCTAATTGTTTCCCCAAGTTTTTAGCTTCCGGACAACGGGGGCAATTTTTTTGCCAAAATATTTTTATTTTCATAGTATTTTTTTCTCTCTTCTAGATTTTATTCGTAACCTTATAATTTCCAGAATGGCGGTCCTTTAATTCACCGATTTTATTTTTATTCCAGTTAGTTATTTTACTATAATATCCCACTATCCTGGTTACTCCATATACATCTTCGCTCCCACAGACATTACAATTCTCCTGTAAACCCCTGTTAACCCCCCTGCAGGTACTGCATATAGTAAACTCGGGTGAAATAGTAAGTTGAGAACACTGAGTATGTTTCCAAACTTTTTTAACTAAATTATAGATACTCTCCGGTGAAGGCTGACTTTCTCCCACAAAAGCATGAATTATTGCCCCGCTCTTTATAAGAGGATGGAATTTACTCTGCTTAATAACTCGGGAAATCAAATCTACCGGAGCCGAAGCAGCGAAATGGATACTATTGGTATAATAACTTTCGTCTCCATTGGAATTTCCTTTTACGACTTTCTTGCTATCTGGAAATTCCTGTAAATCAATTTTAGCTAACCTTCCCGCTGCACTTTCAGCGGGAGATTCCTCCAGGGACAATTTTAAGTTGAATTTTTCACTGTACTCTTTACATTTTAAACTCATAAAGGACACAACTTTTAATCCTAACTTAAATACGTCCTCGCTTTCGTGCAACTGCATACCGGTAATATGTTGGATTGCTTCATTCAATCCAATTAATCCTATCAGATATGTGCCTCCGTCCAAATCTACATAAGGTTTGCCATCATGAGCTGTTTTTCCTATTTGCCACAAAGGCCCGCTGGGATTTTCAATCATCATCTTTAAAAACTTTTTCTTCTGTAAGTGAGCTTGAACGGCCAAACATAAAGCCTGATCAATTTTCTCTAAAAATGGTGCTATATTGTCTGCATTTTTAGTATCAAGGGAAGATCCGGAAATCTTATTATTGGGAAAAGTTTTATAAGCACATTGAGGCAGATTGATGGTAACATTCTGTATCCCGGCAAATCTTAATTTTTCCGGATGAAGTATCATTTCCTGATCTGTTATCTCGGTTTTTAATCGGCAACAGGCCGCCAAACTAATATCTTCCCTGTCGAAAATAAAATAAGGTGAACCATTCTCGGAAGCTATTTCGCAGGCATATTTTAACAATTCTTTCTGTTTAGGGTCATCGAAAGATTTATTGTCAATATGTAAATCCATTTTAGGAAAGGCGAAAACTTTTCCATGGTAATCGCCTTCTCTCCAAACCTCCATTAAGGCTCTTAAGAACAATTGAGATTCTTTTTCGTATTCTCCATAATTTTTTCCGGTATATTTTCCTCCCGGTCCGATTGCCGGAACATTCCTAAGATAGTGTGGAATTCCTAGGTGAACGTTAAAATCAAGAAAAAGACTTTGCCCTCCTCTTGAAAAAGCGTTTTGTGAACCGCTAAATATTAAATATTGGGCTTCTTGTTTTATTTCTTTAAAGGGCAGATTTACTAAAAAAGGAGCATACATGATATTTAAATAACCAATACCTAAAGCACCCGCATAATAGGCCTGCATGGAAGCCAAAAAAGTGTTTAGATGTCCTGTTAAGGTTCTGGTATGCTTGGCCGGGGCGGAAGAAGTATCCAAATTATCTAATTCCAAACCATATTTTTTTAAAAATTCGAGAGAATGGCCTGAACAATAAATTCTCGGGTAACCTAAATCATGAATATGAATCCACCCTTTTAAATGAGCATTAGCTACTTCTTTGGAAAAAACTTCTTGCAGCATATATTGTTTGATAGTATTTTCAGCAATAGTCAAATTTATGGCTTCCGGATTATTGGTTCCAATATTACTATTTTCTTTGCTTTTGGATAAAAATAGTTGTTTTAAGTCAAAAGTAGGCATCCCGATGATCTTTTGCTTTCTCCATTTTTTTTCATACCCTCTGGTAAACAGTTCATTGTCAACCAATTCTCTAATCAAAGAGGTGGAAATCTCAGTCAAACCTAAATCGACTATCTTTTTTTCTACTGCTTTGGCTATCTTTGTAGAAACATTTAAGGGCAGTTCTGCTTCTTTAACTAAAGCTTGAATAATTTTCTGACTATCCCAGGGGAAAATATTCTCTGAAGTAGGAGTAGAAACCAACAGAGAAAGATCGGTTGTGTCTTCATGATTTTCTACTTTTTTTCTAACCTTTAAGCCCTCCCTGATTCTGTTCCTTTTATCCCGATACAAAATATAGGCTTTAGCAACCTTTACCATGCCTTCTCTAATTAATACTTCTTCTACTACGTCCTGAACTTCTTCTACTTGCGGAACTTTACCCTTAAATCTTTTTTGTAATTTTATAATTACCTGATCGGCTACTTTTTTTGATATAGTTTTATTTTTTTCTCCTACTGCTAACATAGCAGCAAAAATAGCTTCGGTTATTTTCTTTTTGTCAAATTCTACTATTTGACCTTTTCTTTTTTTAATGGTCTGCATCATTTTAAAACCTCATTATAAAATATGTTAGTAAAATCAAATTATTCTATTTGCTTATCTTTCTTATTTCTTTTACGAAGCTGCTTAGATCTTTAAATTGTCTATATACTGAGGCAAATCTAACGTAAGCTACTTCATCTAAATCGCCTAATTGAGAGATAACCAATTCTCCAATTAGATTACTTTTCACTTCATCCACTCCTTCACTTTTTATGGCCTCTTCTATATTGCCCACTAAATTATTTATAGTCTCCATACTAATTGGTCTTTTTTCGCAGGCTTTAATAATACCGTTAGTTATTTTCTCGCGGGAAAAAGGTTCTCTCCGTCCATCTTTTTTTATTACCATAAGGGGGATTAAATCTATTCTTTCATAAGTAGTAAATCTTTTATCGCATTTTTTACAAATTCTTCTTCTTCTTACTACTAATTCATTTTCTATATGCCTGGATTCAATTACCCCGGTATCGTAATAACCACAATAAGGACATTTCATATTGCACCCCTAAATGTAGGATTACATTTATAGTATTACACCATATATAGAGAAAGTCAATAAAAAATCGGTAATTTTCTAAAAAAAGACGGGTGCTCGCTGTGGAACAAGTAATGAGTAATGTGTAATAACTGATAAGTTTCAGGTTGCGGGTTTTAAAAATAGTAGAGACTAAATTGATCAAATCCGCTCTTAAGGCTACTAAATAAGTAGGGGCGGATGAATCCGCCCCTACTTATTTTCCTTTATATTTTCTTTACTATATACTTTATGCTATATGCTAATTATTTTATATGCTGAACGCTATACGTTATCTTTATCTTTTTACTTTTTCTCCCTTAAAAAAGTAGGTATATCTAAATCATTATAATTTATCTTATCTTTATCAAAATCAGTATCATCAATTTTAGTTTCGTTTTTTATTTTCTCTACAGCTTCAAACCCGGTAGCAATCACTGTTACTTTTACTTCATCATCTAATTCTTTATTAATTACTGCCCCGAAAATAATATTTGCTTCAGGGTTAGCTGCTTTAGAAATTATTTCCGCTATTCTGTTAACTTCATGCAAAGTTAAATTTGAACTCCCACTGATATTAAATAACAACCCTTTTGCTCCCTGAATATTTGTTTCCAAGATTGGACTATTTACGGCTCTTTGAGCTGCATCAATGGCTCGGTTTTCACCACTTGCTCTTCCTAATCCCATAATTGCCGTTCCGGCATTTTCTATAATCATTTTTACATCAGCAAAATCTACATTTATTAAACCTGGCTCAACTACAATTTCCGTAATTCCTTGAATACCATGCAGCAGAACCTCATCAGCAATCTTAAAAGCATCTAATATAGAAGTATTTTCCTCAACAATCTGAAGCAATCTATCATTGGGTATTACAATTAATGTATCTACACATTCTTCCAATAACCTTATTCCTTCATCAGCTTGCCCCATTCTTTTGTGACCTTCAAAAGAAAAAGGTTTAGTTACAACTCCCACGGTTAGGGCACCTAAATCTTTAGCTATCCGAGCAACGATAGGTGCACCTCCAGTTCCTGTTCCACCACCCATCCCGGCAGTTATGAATACCATATCTGCTCCTTTTAGGGCTTTAGTAATCCTCTCTTTGTCTTCTTCCGCCGCTTTCCGGCCAATTTCAGGATTAGATCCACTACCCAAACCCTTGGTTATCCTGCTACCTATTTGTATTTTCTGTTCCGCATTAGAAAAAGCTAATACTTGAGCATCGGTATTAGCGGAAATATAATTAACCCCTTGTAATTTTCCATCAATCATTCTATTTACAGCATTCCCGCCGCCACCGCCTATGCCAATCACTTTTATCTCGATAAACTCCCCTACTTTATTGTTAAGGCTAAACAATTTATAACCTCCTCGCAAATAATGAAATATTAGCCTATTTAAAGGCAATAGAAAAAATTAAAAAAAATCTTTTAACCAGCTGATGATTCTAGTAAAAATATTCTTTACTCTTGTTTTCTTTTTGCTCGATTTAAAAGATTTTCCGATAGAATATCTTTCAGTGGCAAAGCTTAACAATCCAACTGCTCCAGAATAGGATGGATCATTTATCATATCTGCTAACTCACCTTCATAGTGGGGACTCCCTAATCGAGAAGGTAAATTTAAGACCTGCTCTGCAATCTCTGAAATGCCGGGAAGTAATGAACTCCCTCCGGTTATAATTATTCCTCCGGAAATCATATTATAGCAGCCAGATTTTCCAATTTCATTTCCTACCAGGTTAAATATCTCGCTTACTCGGGGTTCGATTATTTCTACCAAATATTTTTTGGATACATTATGCTTATTCTTACCGTTAATACTGGAAACCTCTATTAATTTTTCGGGAGAGGCGCTGTTTTCAATTGCACTTCCGTAATTAATTTTTACCTTTTCAGCTTCTTCTATAGAAGTTCTTAAGCCAACAGCCAAATCATTGGTTATCTGGATGCCTCCTACCGGTAGAACTGCAGAGTAAGCCAATCCGCCTTCAATAAAAATTGCTATCTCGGTAGTTCCCGAACCAATATCAACTACTAGAACTCCCAATTCTTTCTCAGCATTGCTCAAAACCGCGTTGCTGGATGCTAAGGTTCCAAAAATTATTTCCTCAATATCCAGCCCTGCACCTTCTACGCATTTTATTAAATTATGTACAGCTGTAATTGACCCGGTTACAATATGAACTTTACACTCTAATCTTGCTCCCGACATCCCAAGAGGATCTGATATTCCGCTTTGACCATCAACTATAAATTCGCGGCTCAAAGTATGAATTAATTCTTTCTCCGAAGATACTATCCCAGCTTTTGCTGCTTCTATAACTTTTACGATATCTTCTTCAGTAATTTCCGGGGATTCACCTGAAATAGCAATAACTCCTTTGCTATTTATAGATTCTATATGACTTCCGGCAATAGAAACAAAAGCAGAATTAATGCGTATTCCTGCCATACGTCCAGCACTTTCGATAGATTCTTTTACCGATTGGATAGCTTGATCTAAATCTATAATTACCCCCTTTCTAATTCCCAAGGAGGGTGTTGTACCCATACCAATGATTTCTATTTGGTCATTCTCACTCAATTCACCTATAACTGTGCATACTTTTCCAGAACCTATATCCAAACCAACTACGATATCATCTGTTCCCATATCTATAACCTCCCCATATGCTTTAAAATATCATACACTATTAAAAAATTAAAGTAAACAAACTAATGTCTTATATCTTATAAATATCATTTTTTTACTTTAATTATTAAACTGTCTTTAAATCGAATATCTATGTATTCTACTGATAATTTTTCCTTTTCAATTTTCCCCAAAGCTTCCCTTAGCAAATTTTCTTTATTGATTATCCATTCTGGCCCATTCACTCTTATTTTTAATGTACTATCTTCGCTGTAAATCATAAAATCATCAGAAGATAATATTATTATCTGGTTGAATTTCTTGGGGATTATCACTTCCGCTGAATTAATACTTTCCAATGCGGTTTTATACTCGGTTTTATCAATAATTTCCCCGATTTTTATTTCAGTGATTTCTAATCCTGATATTAGGGGCAGACTAAATCCTTCCTCTGGCTTATCGATTTTAGATAATACTAATCCCTCCTTGCTAGATGTAAAATATTCATCTCCGATACATACAAATGCTGCTGCTTCTCTTTCTTTTACGGAAATAATTATTTTATTAGGAATTAGCCGCTTTATCACTGCTTCTTTTATCCAGGGTTCCTGCATTAAAGAATTCTTGGATTCCTTTAAATCTAATTTAAATATATTTTCGCCTAATTTTATTTTAGAACTATAAAGTATCTCATTTTCGCTTAAACAATCATTCCCCTGGACAATTATCTCTCCAATGCTACAAAAATTCGAACTGAACATAAAACTAAAAAAATTCCATCCAAAAAATGCCATTGCCAGATAAAAAATTAATATCTTGGCAATTTTTACTGCTGAACGTTGAGGTTCTTCTTCCTCTGGTTCTTCCTCTACCGCTTCTACACTTTTTTCTTCTTCCTCCTCCTCCAGTTCTTCATCTTCTTTCTCCATCCATTCTTCATTCTCGTCAATTATTTTCATCTACCCGGTCTCCGTTTTGACTATATACGATATACAATCTTCTTCTGGCTTCTTTCTTTTTGGATTCATCATGTAAACGCCGTGGTGCTATAATATACTAAATACTATGCACTATATACTGTACTTTAGGATTCTCCCCAAATTTCAATTTCGCGTTCTAATTTTATTCCGAAATTTTTCTTTACTCTTTTTTCTATCTCTTCAAGTAAATATATAACATCCCCGGCTGACGCTCCGCCGTTATTTACTATAAAATTTGCATGCTTGAGGGAAACATGGGCTTCTCCATGGGATAATCCCTTCGCTCCGACTTTCTCAGCCAATTCTCCAGCGTAATAACCCTGTGGATTTTTAAATATACTGCCCGCACTGAATTTATCCAAAGGCTGACCGGTTTTTCTGATGTCAATATTTTGTTTTATTTTAGATTTAATTTCTTCTTTATTTCCTTTTTCCAATAGCAGAGTTGCTTCCAAAATTATTACTTTCTTATCTTTTAAATTACATTTGCGATAATCAAAATTTAAAATAGGTTTGGATATTTTTTCTATTTTATTTTCTTCAGATAGAAAAGTTACATCTTGCACTAGATCTGCCATGCAATTTCCTTTAAAGCTGGAGTTATTAATTATTGCCCCACCCAAAACCCCGGGAATATTACAGGCAAATTCTAACCCGCTTAATTCTCTGTTCAAAGCTAATTTACCAAGATAAACCAATGAAACTCCTGTCCCTACTTTTACAATTTTATCAGAAAATACTATTTTTTTAAAACCTTTATCTAAGTTAATTACTAAACCTCTTATGCCACTATCCAGAATCAATAAGTTTGTTCCATTTCCGATAACCCGCAAGGGTATTTTGTATTCTTTAGAAATAGAAACAACTTTTTTTAAATCTTCAATGTTGTTTGGACTGCAAAAAAAGTCCGCGGGTCCTCCTATTTTTAAGGAAGTATACTTCTTCATCGGTTCATCGTATTTAATTATACTGTCAATTCCTTGTTTTTTACATTCGTCTTTTATAATTTTTATATTCATTTATAAATAAGATTAAAACACCTTTGTTTTTTTTAATTGTTCTGCCAGTTGCTGACCAACAGTCCAAATATCCCCTGCCCCCATGGTTATTATTATATCTCCGGGCTGAGCAATCTCAGATAGATAATTTAAAATATCATTTTTAAGAGAAAAATATTTTAGCTGCCTATGATTGGATTTTTTAATTTCCCTATAAACGGTTTTACCGCTAATCCCGGATATCGGAGGTTCGTTGGCGGAATAAATATCATTGATAACTACATAATCAGCATCGAAAAATGCCTTACCGAATTTTTCTGCCAGGAATTTAGTTCTACTGTAGCGGTGGGGTTGAAACACGGCAATTATTCTTCTGTTTTGCCAGCTTTCTTTTAACGCATTCAAAGTTGCTTTCACCTCGGTAGGATGATGAGCGTAATCATCAAGAATTAATATTTTATCGTCCAAGTTGGCAATAATCTCCATTCTTCTATGTACCCCTTGAAAGGTCTCTAGTATTTCCGTTATTTTCTTAAAACTTATCCCCAATTCTCGACCGACGGCAACTGTTGCTAAAGCATTCAGAATATTGTGATAGCCGGCAGCTTTTAAATAAAGCTCACCGAGTTTTTCTCCCTGCCAGTATATTTTTGATTTGGAACTTAGCTTATCCAATTCTATATCTTTGGCCATTAAGTCCGCTTCGGCAAATATTCCATAAGAAACATAAGGTTTCCCGTATTGTACTTCCAATCCCCTCACATTATCACAATCTCTGCACAAAATTGTTCGTCCATTATCAGGAACTTTATCAATAAATCTCTTAAAATCTTTCAGGATGTTTTCCATATTTTCATAATGGTCTAAATGGTCATCTTCTATATTGGTAACTATGGCCATTTGAGGATTAAGTTCTAAAAACGAACCATCGCTTTCATCGGCTTCTACAACTATATGATTTCCTTGCCCCAACTTAGCATTATTTTTAAAATTGTTTAGCTCTCCTCCTACTACTACAGTAGGGTCTAAACCGCTTTTTTCCAGTAATAAACTTATCATGGAAGCAGTGGTACTTTTTCCGTGTGTTCCCGCAACAGCTATTCCATATTTATTATTCATAAACCTTGCCAGCATCTCAGCCCTTCTAATCACGGTAATCTTCCTATTTTTAGCACCCTTTATTTCCGGATTAGATTCAGGAATTGCGGAGGAAATTACTACCAAATCTGTATTTTCTACATTATTTTCATTATGCCCTTTAAAAATAATTGCTCCTTTGTTGGCCAATCTATTAGTAATTTTTGAACTTGCAATGTCAGAACCACTTACTTCATAACCTGAATCGAGAAGAATTGAAGCTAAGCCACTCATTCCCGACCCGCCAATTCCTACAAGATGTATGTGTATTTTTTTTTCATCCATTAATTATAATTCCACTCCTATTTGTATGTCGTATATTGTATATAGTATATCGCTTTTAAAACCACTTTTCACTTTTATTTTTTTCGATATACGAAATACGATATACTATATACTTTTTATATATTTTTTAATTTTTTTTTATTGAATTAGAAATATAGTCTGCTATCTTCTTGGCTGAGTTTTTATTGCCTAATTCCCTGCTTTTTATAGCCATCATTTCTAATCGAATGTTATCTTTTAACAAATCGAGTAAAATTTGAGCCAATTTCTTCTCAAATAAATCCTTTTCCAGAATTAATATTGCTGCCCCTTCTTTTTCAAAAATCCTGGCATTTACTTCCTGATGATTATGGGTTGCATAAGGATAAGGTATTAAAATTGCCGGTAAACCATAAGCTCCAATCTCAGCTAAAGTTGTGGCTCCCGCTCGGCAGATTACCAAATCAGCCAGAGAATAGGCTTTTTCGATATCATGCAAATAAGATTTTACCGAAAACACTTTATTATTTTCCCCCACCATTTTTATTATGTTATCATAATCATCTTGTCCGCTAATCAATAAAACCTGCCAGTTACTTTTTATATTCTCTTTTATTAATTCAATACCTCCCAGAACAGCTCTATTAATTGAAGCTGCTCCCTTGCTGCCTCCCAATACCAATATGGTTTTTTTAAAAGAATCAAGATTGAATTCTTCACCTTTTTTGTCAGTATTCTGTTCAATATTTTTAAAACGCAGGGGGTTACCTGTAAAAATCAATTTTGCTTTACTACTGAAATACTCTTTTGACTGATCAAAACTTAGAAATGTTGCCCTGGTAATATAAGATAAAATTTTATTGGTAATGCCAGGTATAACATTCTGCTCGTGGATAAAAGTGGGAACACCCAATATTGCGGCTATTAAAACAACTGAACCGCTTACATAGCCGCCTGTTCCGATAACTATATCCGGTTTGTACTTTTTTATAATTTTATATGATTGAAATAAAGAAATAAAAAAAATGACAATAGCTATTAAATTTTCAAAACAAATTTTCCGTTTGATACCCCGGGCTTTGATTTTTTCAATTCTAAAACCTTCCCGAGGAATAAGTTTTGATTCCAGACCCCTTTCGGTTCCCACAAATAAAATATCATTTTTTATGTTTCTGTCTTTTATCTCGCAAGCTAAACTAATTCCAGGATATATATGCCCTCCTGTCCCACCACCTGAAATCATTACCTTTAATGCCATCAATTACGCTCCCTGTTCCTTTGTATTATTCCGGGAAATATTTAATAAAATTCCCGCACAAAACATATTTACAATTAGAGATGAGCCTCCAAAGCTTATAAAAGGCAAGGTAATACCGGTGGTAGGAATCATCTTGCTCACTACTCCAATATTTATAATGCTCTGAAAAACTATCATGAAAGTGATACCTGCCGCCAATAAAGTCCCAAACTGGTCAGGAGAATCCAGGGCTATTCTAAATCCGCGCCACAAGAATATTATAAAGAGAATAATTATTGCCACAGTACCTATAAATCCTATTTCCTCACCAATTATTGAGAAAATGAAGTCAGTGTGTTGGTCGGGAAGATAGAAATATTTTTGTTTACTCTCTGCCAACCCAATTCCAAAAATTCCACCGCTTCCCAAAGCCAATAGAGATTGAATTACATGAAACCCGGTATCTAACGGGTCTTTCCATGGATCCAAAAAGGAAAGTAATCTTACTCTTCTATATTCTTCTCTTAATATTATTAAAATTCCCAGAGGGATTGCCGCTACTATCAGGGCATAAAGTTGTATTATTCTAGTTCCCCCGATAAATAACATAATAAAAGAAATACCCAAAATAATTAAAGATGTACTAAAATCAGGTTCATTCAAGATTAATAAAAACATTACCAGCATAATAATTAAAGAGGGCAATACACCTCTAATAAAAGTTTCTACGTCTTTGGCCTGTTTTCTGGTTAAAGATTCGGCCATGTACAAGATTAAAGCAAATTTGGCAATTTCGGAAGGTTGAAAAGAAAAAAATCCCATCTTAACCCATCTGCTTGCACCGCCGGCAGTTTTCCCGATACCGGGAATATATACCATCGATAGGAATGTAATGGATAAAATTAGGATAGGCAAAGTAAATTTTTTATAACTATGATAATCTGTATATATCGCGAAAAAAAATGCTGTCAGAGCTATTATAGCATAAATTAATTGTCTTTTTAAAAAATAATAACTATCTCCATACCATTTATAAGCCATTATGTAACTTGAACTGAAAACCATACATATACCAACAGCCATTAGAATAATTACCGTTATAAAAAGCCATAAATCAGGAGATTTTTTTTCTATTAACATCTTAAATTAACCCCATAATTAGTCGTTAGTGGATAGTCGTTAGTATTAAATAGTTGAAAAGTTAAAGCTAAAAGCGAAAAACCATAATTCAAAACTAAAAACTTTTCTCTCTTAATTTTAAATTTTAAGTTATAGTTTTACGCTTTGCGCTTTGTGTTTTTAGTTAATTCGCTCTACACTATTCTACATTTTGTCTTTAGCTTTTATCTATTGCCCGCACTATACGCTGTACGCTATACGCTAAAAAAGCGATACTAAATACTGGCTATTCCAATAAAGCCCATAATCAACCCTGCTATCCAAAATATAATAATAATTTTTGGTTCCTTCCAACCGCAGAGTTCAAAATGATGGTGAATAGGACTCATCTTAAAAATTATTTTAGCTCTTAATTTTACTGAAACAACTTGAATTATCACTGATAGAGTTTCAATAGCAAATACTCCGCCTATTATCAGTAAAAATAATTCTGTTCTGGTAAATATCGCCACTGAGGCAAGTGCGCCGCCTAAGGCCAAAGAACCGACATCCCCTAAAAATATTTTTGCCGGGAAGAAATTGTAAACCAAAAAACCGAGAGAAGTAAAGCTAATTATTAGTGAAAAAAGCACCATCGGTTCAATATTTTGGATATGAGCAATGAAGGCAAAACTAAGCATGGCAATAATTATTAACCCGGACGCCAGTCCATCCAAACCATCAGTTAGGTTTACCGCATTAACCGAACTGACCATCACTAAGGCCACAAAAGGCATAAACATAATTCCTAGATCTATGCTGCTTTTTAAAAAAGGAATATAAATTTGTGTACCTAAATCATTATTTTGTTGAATAAAATAAACAACTATTAAGGCAAAGCCGATTTGAAGAAATAATTTTTGTAGAGTAAGAAGACCCAGTGACCGTTTCTTAAAATATTTTATTAAATCATCAAGTAAGCCGATAAGTCCAAAACCGACCGTAATAATTAACGACAATAAAACGAATTTATTGTATGGGACAAGGATTATAATTATTATTATCAAAGCAAGGAGAATTATTACTCCTCCCATAGTGGGTGTTCCCGTTTTATGTTGATGGAGATCCGGTCCTTCCTGACGAATTCTTTGTCCCATATTATTTTTTTTCAGATAACGTATAAAAAACGGTAAAGCAATAACCGGAATAAAAAACGAAATCAATATTGTTAATAACCAATAGGTCATTATCTCCTCCTTAAGCAGAATTACTTTTTGGGAATTCTTTTTGCCAAAATTCTAAAATCTCTTCCATTCTAATATCTCGAGAACCCTTTAATAGGATAAAATCTCCGGGTTTAGTTAATTTTGATAGTATTTTGACTAAATTTATCTTATCATTTTTCTCAAAAGACAAAACTCTTTCTTCTGCCATCCCCTCTTTTTTTGAGGATTGAGCAATTATTTTTCCTCCCGAACCTACAGTTACCAGCAAATCGATAGATAAGTGTGCTACTTTTTTCCCTATTTCCCGGTGGTAGAAATCGGACTTCTCTCCCAGCTCCAGCATATCTCCCAGGATGGCTATCTTTCGGTTATTTTGCGCAACTTCTGCTAAAGTTTCTAAAGCACTTTTTACCGATAGAGGGCTCGCATTGTAGGAATCATTAAAGATTTTAATGTTATTGTAAAAATTGATTAATTGCATGTGTAAATCCAGTGGTGTAAAGGAAGACAGACCTCTTTCAATTAAATCCCATTCCATCCCCAAGGCGGAAGCAACCGCGGTAGCAGCAAGGGCATTATAAATATTATGTCTGCCTAATAATGAAAAACATATTTCTTTTTTTATATCATTTTGTATTACCAGGGTAAATTTCATTCCTTTATTTCCGTTAAATCTGATATTACAAGCCATAATATCACTCATATTTTCAATACCGAAAGTAAATACTTTCTGTTTTTTAACAATTCCCAGGGTTTTTAAAAAATAGTGGTCGTCTCTATTTATTACAACTATACCGTCTTTATTCAATGATTGTAACAGCTCAGATTTTGCCTTAAAAATATTATCCTTTGAACCTAATAGGCCGATATGTGCTTCTCCTATATTGGTAACCACTGCCAGATCAGGAGTAATTAAATCGGTAAGAGCGGTTATTTCCCCCAAACCTCTCATTCCCATTTCTGTTACTAACAGTTTATGTGACTTATTCAATTGAAACAAAGTAAGAGGAATTCCGATTTCATTATTATAATTTCCAGAGGTTTTCAAAAGGGGGAATCTTTGAGATAAGATATGCGCAATAATTTCTTTGGTAGTAGTCTTTCCATTACTTCCGGTTATACAGATATTAAAAGTATTGAATCTACTCTTGTAGTATTTAGCACAATCCTGTAAAGCAGAAAGAGTATTTGCTACTTCTATAATAATTTTATCTTTATCTATTTTTCCATTCTGTAATAAATCACTTATGCCTTCACAGCCTACTACACCAACCGCACCCTTCCTGAATGCCTCAATGATAAAATCATGTCCATCGAAATTGGGCCCAATTATCGCAAAAAATAAATCACCGGGGATTATAGTTCGGCTATCTATGGAAATCCCTTTTATTAAGCAATCCTGATTCCCTTGAATTATCTTTCCGGAGGCAGCTTTTATCAATTCTCTGATTTTAAAACTTTCCAATCTTCTATCTCCCTATCAAAATATTTTTCACTACTTCTTCATCATTATGATGAATAACTCTATCATGATAAATTTGTTCATTTTCCGGTCCTTTTCCCGCTATCAATACTATATCCCCTTCTTCGGCTTTTTCCAAAGCATGTTTAATGGCCATTGCCCTATCTGTAATTATAATATAATCTTTATCTGTTTTTTTTACCCCTCTCTCAATCTCCCGGGCAATTTCTGTAGGATCTTCACTTTTAGGATTGTCTGCGGTTATTACTACATAATCGCTATATGTCCCTATAACTTCCCCCATGGTAATTCTTACTTTATTATATTTCTCACCACCGTGCCCAAATACTGTTATTATTCTACGCGAGGTAAAATTACGTAAATTCCCCAATATATTCCCTAATCCATGATAATTATGGGCGAAATCTATAACAATAGTATAGTTTTGTCCATACTCAAGTAATGTATATCTTCCCGGTGCTCCATAAAATTTACTAAAGGCTCTGGAAATTATATTAAGAGGAATACCCTGAGTGATAGCTGTAGCTATAGCTGCTAAAGCATTATATATATTGTATTTTCCGCTAAAATTTAAAAATATCTCGACATCTCCTACAGGTGTTTTCACTATAAATGAAGAATTTTTAAGTTCTATTTTTATTTCCTCGGCTCTAATGTCAGCTTCTTTTTCTATTCCGTACGTAATCAAATTAACTTTATTACAATTTACAAAATCTTTACTGTGCTCATCATCGAGATTAATCACTGCAAATTTTTTAGAACCCTCTTTCTTGCTTTCATTTAAACTTAAAAATAATTTTTTCTTTGCATTTAAATAATTAGGAAAATTATTATGAATTTCGAAATGCTCTTTGCTGATATTGGTGAACACAGCGGCATCAAAATCACATCCTTCTACGCGGGACAGTTGCAAGGCATGGGAAGACACTTCCATTACTACATAATCATTCTTTTGTCTAACCATTTCTTCAAGTGTCTTTTGTAAATCTATAGATTCCATGGTGGTCATCTTAGAAGAATTGATATCATCACCGACTATATTTTGAGCAGTACCCAGAAGTCCTGTTCTAAGACCTGCTTCCTGAAAAATAGCTCTTAACATATAGGTAATGGTAGTTTTGCCGTTTGTTCCGGTTATTCCGATTAATTTTAATTTTCGTGAAGGAAAATCGTAAAATTTGTTAGCTAAGATTGCTAAAGCTTTACGGCTGTCATCTACTTCTATTATGGTAATACTCGGTCTGGGGGGAATTTCTTTTTCCACTACCAGTGCAACAGCTCCCCTGCTAACCGCCTCTTCGAGAAAATTATGTCCGTCAAAAGAAAAGCCTTTTATACATATAAATAAAAAATCTCTCCTTATTTTTCGAGAGTCGTGATAAATTCCCTTGATATTTAAATTTAAATCACCATACATCTTTTTGACATCTAAATTTGTTATCAACTCACTCAATTTCATAGAAAATACCTCGATATTAATTCACCAATTAGCCAATTTACCGATTCTCCAATTGACCAATTGAGTTAGTTAGATAGTTGGTTGATTAGCTGGTTTATTAGTTACTCAGTTTACCGGTTGACCAATAAGCAATACACTTTTTCTAATTTATTTTTTTCTATATACTATTATACTCGACACGAGCTTATTTTAATATTATTTTATCAGATTAATTTCTTTTATTTACTCATCACTTATTACTTATTACTGTATCTCGATACTATCTTGTCTTTTGGCTTTTATCTTCCCATTTCTTAACCAGTAAACCAAATAACTAATTAACTAGCTAACCCTCCTTAAACGAGATACGAGATACGAATTTATTCTGTTTCCTAACTTCTAAATTCTGTCTTCTATTCTCCTCACGATATACGACATACGATATACGATATACTTATTCATTGGTTGGAATCGATAAGTAAGGAAGCACCTTGGAAGCAATCTCCTGAAATACCGGAGCGGCTACTGTCCCTCCGTAATAACTTCCCTGGGGTTCATCTAACATAATCAAGATAGATATTTTGGGATTATCTGAGGGAGCGTAACCCACAAACGAAGAAGTATATTTGTCTTTGGAATATTTACCGGTAGAAAAATCAAATTTTTGAGCTGTTCCGGTTTTTCCTGCTGCTTGATATCCTGCAAGCTTAGCCCTAGTCCCGGTTCCGTCATTCACTGTCTGTTCCAATATCTTGGTCATAGCCAGGGCGGTATCGACCGATACCACCTGTCTTACCGGTTTAGGTTTAAATGTTTTAATTGTATTTTGTGCTGAATCCACTACTTCCTTTACTATTATCGGTTTCATTAAAGTTCCCCTGTTAGCAATAGCCGATATTGCCATGACCAATTGAATGGGAGTTACAGAAATTTCTTGACCTATAGATAGGGAAGCCGGGGAAATTCTTGACCAATCCTTTGTGCTTCTTACCAGGCCATTTATTTCACCGGGTAAATTTATTTCAGTAAGTGTCCCAAATCCAAATCTTCTAATAGACTTTTCAAAAACCTTTTCATCTAATCTTGTCCCGGTTTGAATTACTCCTATATTACAGGAATTTTTTACTATATCGGTAAGATCTTGAGAGCCGTGCTTATAGATATCGTGAAAAACAGTCCCGTTATATTTTGTCGTCCCTTCACAAAAAAATCTATCATTTAAACTGCAAACTTTTTCTTCCAGAGCAGTGGCTATGGTAATTACTTTAAAGGTCGATCCGGGTTCATAGGCATCAGTTATTGCTCTATTTCTCCATAGATCGCGAGAATATTGATCAAAATAGTTGGGATCATAAGAAGGTTTTACTGCCATTGCTAAAATTTCTCCGGTTTTTGGCTCTACTACAATAGCAATTCCCGCTTTAGCCTTGGATTTTTGAAAAGCTTCATCCAAAGCTTCTTCGGTAATATATTGAATAACCTCATCAATAGTTAATACAATCGAATGGCCATCTTTGTGAGCAGTTGGTTCTTTGATACTTAAAGGTACTTTGCCTCCTACAGCATCTCTTTCTAAAATTGTTAAACCGGGTAAACCTTTTAGTTCTTTATCGAAAAATGATTCCAAACCTTCCAGGCCTTGATTGTCTATTCCCACAAATCCCATTAAATTAGAAGCTAGATAATTCTTGGGGTAATATCTTTTGTTCTCATTTAAGAAATCAAATCCTTCTAAGTTTAATTTTTTAATCTCTGCAACTTCTGTTTCACTTAGTTTTCTCTTTACCCACACAAAAGATTTTTTTTGATATAATTTCTCCAGTACATCTTCTGTTTTTAAATTCAAAATTGAAGATATTTTTTGGGCAGTTTCTTGAGGATTTTCAACTTTGGGGGGGATAGCAAATAAAGATTGAACATTAATATTTACAGCTATTTTTTTATAATTTCTATCATAAATATTACCTCGATCTCCTTCAATGGTAAAAGAAGTGAGGTGTTCTTGTTGGGCAATTTCCTTGTATCTATTGCTTTGAATAACCTGAATGTTATATAGCCTATAAATCAATGAAGAATAAAGAATTATAAAAACTATAAGTAATAAAATAATACGTTCTTTTTTTTCTTTGGAAAGTAACAACTATTTCCGCCCTCTTTAACCTATACTGCCACAAGTATATTATTTTAATGTGCCTAAAATCAAGTTATCTTTATTATTCAGGTCAAAACTAGCCCAAAAATTCTTTTCCTTTTCATAATTGTTACTGATTGCTCCGATATTATTTTCCAAATTAATCTCGGGAACAGAGCTTGAAGCAATAAATTTAATTTCTTTTGGCCTAATCATTCCCAGATGATTACAAGCAATTTTTTCAATTCTATCTAAAGCAGAAAGGGTCTCTGCGGTAAGTTCAAGTTTCTTATTTTCTTTCTCTAAGGCTATTTTTTCATTTTCTAACTTCATTAATTTGTATCCCAACTCAGTTAAAACAATATTATTAGAAATATAAAAAATTATTATAGAGGTGACAAGAATTACTAAAATTAAAAATGCACAAAACAAGATTAAGGTGTTCTTATTTTCGTAATTACCGGTAGCTATAGCACTGCTCCCCCTCATATTTTTATCACCCCTTTAATTAATCGTTAGTGAATGCCCGTTAATATAAGTAATTAACAAACGAATTAAGTTACATATATTATTTTCTCTGCCACTCTTAATTTTGCGCTTCTCGCTTTAGGATTATCCCTTACTTCTTCCGGCGAAGGTCTAATTGGTTTTTTAGTTAAAATCTTTAATCCATAATTTCCCTGGTCTTTTCCTTCCCTCTCTACTTTTCTAAATAAGTGTTTAACTATTCTATCTTCCAGTGAATGATAAGAAACAACACATATCCTTCCATTATTCTCTAAAGCTCTAATTGCCTGGACCAATCCCTTTTCCAAGGCTTTAAGCTCCTGGTTTACCTCAATCCTGATAGCCTGAAATACTCTGGTCGCTGGATGAATTCTCCAGGTGTGCCTTTTTTTAGTTCTGGGAAGAGATCTTACTACCAAATCGGCCAACTGCCTGGTTGTAGTAATAGCTTCCTTTTTTCGTTCTACTGCAATTAAGCGGGCGATTCTCCTGGAAAACCGTTCTTCTCCATATTTTTCAAACATTTCAGCTAAATCTTTTTCGGAATAACTATTAAGTAAAATATCAGCCTTAAATTCTTGAGTTAAATCCATCCGCATATCCAAATAACTGTCTTCTTGAAAACTAAATCCCCGTTCTTTCTTTTTTAATTGGTCGGAGGACACTCCCAGATCAAAGACTATCCCCGAAACTGTTTCAATTTTTAATTCTGATAAAATTCCTACTAAATTTTGAAAATTACCTTTGATGAATTTTGTTTTATCGACATAACCTCTTAATTTTTCTTTGGCTGTTTCAATAGCCTCCATATCCTGGTCTATTCCGATCAGGGAACCCCGGGGATAAATTTTCTCCAAAATTGCTTTGGAGTGCCCTCCACCCCCTAAAGTGCAATCGATATAAACACCTCCTTCCTTTAAATTCAGATAATTTAAGATCTCTTCTGTTAACACAGGAATGTGAAAGGAATTTGCCATAGATTACCCTTCTTGTTCGTATATTCTTTCAGCAATATCTTCGTATGAACTTTCAACTTCTTTAAAATATTTTTGCCACACATCTTTACTCCAGATCTCTAACCTATCCAAAACTCCGATAACCATAATATCTTTATTCATCTGAGCGTAATCTCTTAAATATTTCATGATGACTACTCTACCCTGATTATCCATGGTACAATCGGTAGCCCGGGAAAATAGTATTCTCTTGAATGCCCGGGAATCTCTCTGTCCCAGGGGAAGCAGTTTCATTTTTTCAGATAAATTTTTCCACTCGTCCAGAGGATATACAAAAAGGCAAGTATCTAGACCGAAAGTGATAATAAAATTGTCACCTAAAGATTCCCGGTATTTTGCCGGTACAATCATTCTTCCCTTTTCATCTATAGTGTGCTCATACTGCCCTAAAAACATAAAATCTCCTTTATATTTATCCTCCACTTCACTCCACTTTTCTCCACCATATATAGTATACTACATTATTTTGAAAAATCCTCTTTTTTTTTGAAAATAATTTAATTTTTTTTAAAATATTTTCAAAAACCGCTTATATAGTGTCTTTTTTATAATGGATACACTATCTATCAAAATATTTTTAGAAAAAAAAGAAAAGCAGATTCATATATTGGTTCTTAAGGGGAGTATTTTTGAGGGAAAAATAAAAAAAGACATACAATGAAATATCTCATTGTATGTCTTTATATCAATTTATTTTGATAAGTAGATCGTATAAGCCGAGTTCTGTCCCCTTATAAATTAGTTAGTTGGTTGCCTGGTTAACCACTTAAATATTAATGATTTATTAACCAATTAACCAGTTAACTAAGCAACTAATTAACTAATTTATAAGGGTGGTAATCATCTATCTGGGATGTAAGTTGCCTTACACCTCTAGCGACCTACCCGAAGATTCAGCGGGCCACCACAGCTCTTCCTATTTGGTCTTGCTCCGAGTGGGGTTTACTAAGCTTGTTAGTCACCTAACAACTGGTAGGCTCTTAACCTGCCTTTTCACCTTTACCGTTCACTCAATTTGAGTGATCGGCTGTATATTTTCTGTAGCACTTTCCTTAAGGTTACCCTCACTGGGGGTTACCCAGCACTCTGCCCTGAGGAGCTCGGACTTTCCTCGGAAGAAATAATACTTCTTCCGCGATTACCTGACCTACTTATCAAATATTCTTTTTCAATTTTAAAATATCATTTTAGTGCAATAAAGTCAATTCTTCGTATTGCGTATCGCGTTAAGAAATAAAAAAATTATGGGAAAGTAGAGAAAAGATGTAAACATAATTTTTTTAATCTAACTACCCGCTGAAGTTCGTATCAATGAGTTAATCTTTCCAAATTAGAATTCGGCTGCAATTGGGACAACTTACTATCTTTCGATTCCTTTGTAATTGATAAATAACATCGCTGGGAAGGTCAAGATAACATCCGGGACATACAGGGCTACCAACTTCTATAATAGCCTTCCCCCCTCTCTCCTTTCTTAAAAGTTCATATTCTTTTAAAAGATGATCATCGGTTATTTTATTTAATATTTCTTGCCTTTTGATATTCAAAGAGTTCATATTCTTTTTAATTACTAACATCGCTAAATCTATTTCCTCTTTGTTTTTTATAAGCTCTTCCTCTTTGTCTTTCAAATCTTCGCCGAGTTGATTGATCGATTTATCAATATTTTCCATCTCTTCCATTAAGTCTAATATCTTTTCCTCAATACTATCTTTTTCTTCTTTGTAATTGGCTATTACTTTTTGTATCTGTTTAAGCTCTTTGATATCAGATATTTTTCCTCCGTATAAATCTTCCTGGAGTTTATTGATTTTATTAGTTTTTTCAGCCAAATCCAACTCTTGTCTTTTTAATTTAATCTGTAAATTCTTATAGCCACCATTTTTTT
>RRYU01004410.1_pt1 | contig 26936 bp, 18 predicted proteins | sample 2162651 | NCBI WGS metagenome assembly RRYU01 (sample SAMN10267283, study PRJNA491782) | microbial mat metagenome | isolation source: biomat in the production well | place: Japan: Minami-Kanto gas field, natural gas well KTG3 | collected 2017-06 | reverse complement strand
GGGGGGGTGGTATTGCACCGATGCCAGTGTATCCTCCCCTTGAGCCTATGCCTGCCCCGGCATGGCGGGCACGGCCGACTCCGCTATATCCCTTGGCGCCGATACCGCAGGACCGCGAGCCTCAGCCGCAAGCCTCAAAGCCATTCGATGGCTTCGATCCCTTCAGCATGGAGCCCGCGGTTCCCAACCCAGCGGTGAATAATCATTATCGCCAATGGATGCATAGTCCCGCCAACGCCTCTGAGCGTGCTAAGACCCGGATCCAGGCGCCTGGCGATACGCTGGAGAAGCAGGTCAGGCCGCCTCCTGATGCGATGCGCAATAGTATAGATTCGCCGCAATCACGACGGATGGAGACCGGCCCGGACATGCAGCTATGATCTCCGTGAAACTGGCCGTTGCACTCGATGCCTTGTGACTGTTTCAGCACGCTGCCTGGGTCGCCTTATCTTCCTGTGAGCGCCTGTGCTTGGTGTTTCCCCAGGGTGCGGAGGTCCGGGTTGTTTGGTTTTAGGGAAGCTACTCAATGATTTCGTGTCGTCAGAGGGTTTTGTTCATGTGGTATTTGTTCGGCGCATCCCTGCGCCTCACCCCTATGGGGCTAACGCGTAAAATCTCTCCGGGAGATTTTTTGTTCGGCGCATCCCTGCGCCTCACCCCTATGGGGCTAACGCGTAAAATCTCTCCGGGAGATTTTTTGTTCGGCGGGTCCCTGCATCTCACCCCTGTAGGGCTGCCGCGGATAAACGCTCCTGGCGTTTTCTTGATCCTGTTGTTACTTGGTCTGCTGTCAATGCCGGTTCACTCCCAGCCCGTTACGGTGTTTGTCAGCGTGCAGCCGCAAAAGACCTTTGTCGAGCGGGTCGGGGGTGAGCATGTCCAGGTTTTTTCCATGGTGCAGCCGGGCCACAGTCCTGCTACTTATGAACCCACACCGCGACAGGTGGCGCGTTTGGCCCGGGCGGACCTCTATATACGCATCGGCGTTCCTTTCGAGAACGCCTGGATGGGGCGCATCAGTGCTGTGAATCCACACATGAGGGTACTGGATGCACGACAGGGAATAGACCTGCGACAGTTAGAATCACATGGACAGGATGAACACCCGGGTCATGTGCATGAGATTGATCCGCACATCTGGACCAGCCCACCCCTGGTCAGGCGGATGGCGGACGATATCCGCAGGGTTCTGGGTGAAATGCTCCCTCAGCGGCGAACAGAGTTCGATGCGAACTACGAGGAATTCGCCGCAGAACTGGATGCCCTGGATCTTGAGATTCGCCAACTGTTCGCCGATCTCTCCCAGCGTCGCTTTCTTATTTTCCATCCCGCCTGGGGCTATTTTGCAGATACCTATGGTCTGGAACAGATTGCGGTCGAGAAGGGGGGTAAGGAACCCGGGGCCAAGTCCCTATCCATCCTGATCGGGCAGGCCAGGCGGGAGCAGGTAAAGGTTATCTTCATCCAGCCCCAGTTCGACCGCAAGCTGGCCGAACAGTTTGCCCGTAACATCGACGCTCGGGTGGAAGTGTTGGATCCGCTGGCCGCGGATTACATCCCGAATCTACGCCGCGCCGCCCGCCTGATCGCCGGGGCGGCGCGCTGAGATCAGTTACATCGACTCCCATAGGGAGTCATGTTGTTCCGGCTCGGCCTGATGGCGTTACCTGTCTTTCTTGGCGGGGTTCGATGGTTTCACGGGTTTTGCAGCTGCCGGCGCCTTTTCCGTGGCTGGAGCCGCATCTGCGGTTTTTTCTTCCTTCACCGCCGCAGGACCCGGATCGCCCTTCTCCCCTTTGGGCCCCTGGGCTCCCATGGGGCCTGGCTGGCCGGGCGCTCCCTGAGGTCCGTGCGGCCCTTGGGGCCCCATGTCTCCCCTGTCGCCCTTCGGCCCCTGGATGCCGCCCGGTCCGGGCTTGCCTGTTTCGCCCTTCTCGCCTCTAGGGCCAATCGGTCCCTGGGGACCAACTGGACCGCCGGGGTCCCCCTTGTCGCCCTTTGGCCCAGAGGGTCCCGCAGGTCCTGGTTTTCCCTGTGGGCCGGCAGGTCCTGCGCTACCTTTCGGTCCCTGGTCGCCGGGCGGGCCTTGTTCCCCGGGAGGACCGGATTCACCCTGTGGGCCCGCAGGTCCTTTAGGACCGCTCGCCCCTCTCGGACCGGCAGGTCCGGGAGGTCCTACCGGACCTGGAACGAGATGTATTCCCGCCAGTTGCCGTTCCAAAGTGCTCAATCTGTCCATTATTTCGGAAAGCAAATCAGTGTTCCCATTGTCATCCTTTTTGTCTGTGGGCTTGGTCTTTTTTCCCGCCATCGGTTTGTCCTCCATTGGAGTGAAATCGAATCCTCAAACCTTGATGCCTCAGGCAGATTCGAGGAATGTTCTGGGTAAATAGGTTACGGGTGTAGTCCGTCAGTTGCCAGTGGCTGTGTTCAGGTTGGACAAGCAGGCGCGTCCTGTCAGGTCCAGGCTGAGATGCAACGGGCCTATCGCGGTAGTAGGAATATACATGAACTGACCGCAAATGCGGGACATCTGGGCAAGAAATCGGCCATTCAATAAACCCTGAAATAATACATGGTTCACCATGGGTAGCGTGCCTAACGAAGCGGACGGCTGTGGTGAGGACCTCGCCTGGTCTATCGGCAGACGCCAGCCCAATGCCTTTGGCCTGAATGATATGCACGGTAACGCCGGAGAATGGGTATTGAACTGGTATGCACCTGACGCGCTGTCACGGCTGTATGCCAAGGGTGAACTGCAGGGGCCAGAGAATGGCCGCCAGCGTGGTGTGCGTGGTGGTTGGTGGGACGAGAATGCCTCCAATCTGCACAGTTCCTATCGTAACGTCAAACCACCGGTCAGCGGTGACAGCGTGTACGGATCAATTGGGTTCCGTTGCGTTTACCAGCCGTGAGGATGGCTATAAGCTCAGAGCCAGTATTGATTCTGCACTTGAATACCGGTTCGCTCCCCCTGTTCACTGAATGTGGAGCCCTTTATCCAGTGGACGGAAGGTTGGCGCATCAGACGAGATGGTAATACAGGGTTAATGTTTACGGCTTGGGGAAACAACAAAGACAAGCCAGCAACCTTGGGTAGACGCCTACCCAGACTCCCCGTGTTCGTCGGACGATGCGGGCCGTGCGGTTGCTGTGCTTGTCTCTGTTATTAAAGCTAGGTCAGTCGGCTGTGCTGCGCTAGATCTACACGACCTGAAGTTGATCTCGCGCAAACCAAAACCTCTGGTTCACAAGTTCAGCAGGACGAGACCTAGAGTTATATGAAATACAAATAAAGTCAGTGTATTACTGATGCACCGTCGGTTCGAACCAGGAAGCCCGGATTCTACGGTCTCGCTGCATGCATTGAAGATCTTCCGGGGGGATGGTCAAGATGAGTTGCAGCAATTGGATGAATCCGTGTTCTGAGTCTCTCGCCGGTCATGCCGGAATGGGCAGTCAGTGGCAGCGTCACACATGCCCATCACTCGGCAGATTAAGCTGATGGACAGTCGAGTTTAATTGATGGAGAATCCGGTCATACCCAGATGCGCATGACTATGCGCAATATGCTGCAGCCAGCCTTGTCAAATGGGTGTCCTGGCTGTCCAATCATTTGGACGCAGGCAGCATTGCCTGCGTGGTCAGATTCTGCCAACTGACCTCGCAATAGCCAGTCGCACATCGGAATGAATATGCATCTGCTGGTCGATATGGGCAACAGCCGCATCAAGTGGGCGGAATGCTGGGAAAAGCAGTTGCACAATCCTGCTGAGGCGGGTGATATACAACTGCTTGCATCGATGTGGCGGGAAATCGAACAGCCCAGTGAGGTTTGGATCTCCAGCGTAGTAAACAAGCAGCGCAATCGACTGATTGAGACGCTGTGCCAGGATTTCTGGCAGGTCAGTCCAAGATTTGCACAAACCCAACGGAATGCTTATGGCCTTCGCATAGCCTATGACAATCCCGAGCGCCTGGGGGTGGACCGATGGCTTGCCATGATTGCGGTTCGTCAAAGCACAGATAGTCCAAGCCTGGTGGTCGATTGTGGCACTGCTGTTACCCTGGATGCTGTGGATTCACGGGGGCGGCACCAGGGAGGACTGATTGCTCCAGGACTGCACATGATGTGGAACACCTTGTTTGCGCAGACCCATATCCCGGATGAACAGCAAGTGCCTTTTTCCGGAGAACTGGGAAAAGATACGCCGGAATGTGCCGCTGCCGGTATTCTGTATTCCATCTGTGGCTTGATCGAACGCACACATTACAAACTGACCCATGAATGGGGGCAGGCACCAAGGCTGATCATGACCGGAGGCGATGCTCGAAACCTCTCCCAGCAGTTATCATGTCCCTTGGAAGTCCGCCCTTTACTCGTGATGGAAGGCCTCGCCGCCTTGAGAGACTGAACCGTGATCCTGCGTTGGTTGTTTCTGATTCTGCTGGTTCTCAACCTCCTGCTCTTTGTTTGGGGCTATCAACAGCCACAACCCGAGCCTGAAGAACTCCCACCGCTTCCTGGCAATGCCCCGCCGATACTCCTGTTGGGTGAAACGACAGTCGCCGAGGCGAATGCCGCGGCGATGAAGGATGACTTCGTGGCTGACAACGGGGGAAAAGCCGGCATGGAGCAGAAGCCTGCGCTGGAACTCAACGAAGAATCGGCGCGCAGCACTGACAGTGAAGAAACATCCGTGCTGTCAACGGATATGGAACTCGTCATAGATAAAATCACACGGGAGGCAGAAAAAAGTTGTATAAAACTCGGGCCGTTTGACCGGGAGGCCGATACTTTTGACATGATGACAGCACTTAAGGAATCCGGCCATGAGACCAGTCTGGAGGTAAAAAGAACCCAAGAGCAGAGTGGTTTCTGGGTGTTGATTCCTCCCAGTTCAGGTGATCCGGATTTTCTTATTGCAAATCTTGAACTCGCCGGTGTGGAAGACGTTTGGAGATTCAACAAGGGCGACTTGGCCGGAGCCGTTTCTCTCGGTCTGTATTCCGACAAAGACCGGGCCGAAGAGCGCAAAGACGAGCTTAAAGAGAAAGGATTCAGTGTTGAGATTCACCCACGGCAACTGGAGCAACTCAACTTCTGGATAGAAACCCGTTACGATTCTGATGATACTGAGGCTGACACGGCGCTGGAGCAATTGTTCAACACAAACCCCAGGATGAGCTATCCGCCTCCCCAATGTGCTGAAAATGGGGAAGCCGTCGTGAAAATCCAATAACTCCTGCATTCAGTAATCCATGATATACCCGTAGAGAGTCACGGGTGTGGAGTAACAATGGATTTATTCTGTCAGCTATGCCATGGGGAGATTGCGGCAGAGGCGGGGATTCCATAGAATTCATCCCACCCAAAGCAGCGTAGTCCTAGTGCCGCATCTTGCGGTGGAACTGCGCCCAGGGAGAGAATGCGCAGGATGCTAAACAAGCTGGCGTAGCTCAGTAGGTAGAGCAGCTGATTTGTAATCAGCCGGTCGTAGGTTCGAATCCTATCGCCAGCTCCATATAATCAATGGCTTACGTGGGTTTTGGGGATTTCCCAAAACCCAACGTGACCAAAACGTGACTTACCATTCCAGCATCTGAACCGCCCGGCGCACGTTGTCCGGAGCGAGATGCGCGTACTTCTCGGTCATGATGATGGTGCTGTGCCCGAGCAGGTCTTTGACCTCGGGAAGTGGCACCCCTGCGCTGACCAGCCATGCTGCACAGGTGTGGCGAAGATCATGGATGCGAAAGTCCTCAATCCCCGCTCTCCGGCAAGCCGTACCGAAGCTCCGCTTCACATCCGTGAGGCGATTTCCTTCCTTGTTGCAGAATACCCATGGACTGTCCGGGCAATGTTCCTTACGAAACGCTGTCCTTGAAAGCAACGCCTGGCGGGCATCTCTATTGAGAGGTACGGTCCGTCGTTTGCCGGCCTTGGTGTGCATCCCTTCAAGGAAAATGAGCCCTTGTTTCATGTCCACCCGCGACCACTCCAAGCCCAACATCTCGTTGGCCCGACAACCGGTGTTGAGTGCCAACCGAATAAAATCTGGCAGGTGATGTTGTGCCTTGGCCTCCTTTCCTGCTGTCGCAATCAACCGTTGCGCTTCCTCGTGAGTCAACCACCGAACACGGGCTTCGGGCTCTTTGAGCTTGCGGCCCTTAGTTGGATTTGGAAGCGTATCCAGATACTCCTTGTTGTAGTAGTTGATGGAAGCAGACAGTAACGCCAATTCTCGGTTGATTGTGGCGTTGGTCTTCCCATCATCCTGCCGCCTCTGGATATGTTGGCGAATGTCTAGGGGTGTCAGCGTCCTCATGTCGGCACCAGCGAAACTGGTGGTCAGTTGCCGAGCATGAATCTTGTCGTCCTTGTGGCTTCGTTTTACCTCCGCTGTTGCTTTCAGAAACACCACCATTACTTCTTCAAAGATGACTGGTTGCGGAGCGTCCCACTGCTTCTCTTGGTGCGCGCCGAGTTTCCATTTGGCGAGGAGCGCTTCTGCTTCTTTGCGCTCTTCGGTGCCAGTAGAGCGTCTAATTCTCTTGCCGCTGGCGTCCGTGTAGCTTGCCCACCAGTAGGGCGAGTCTCCTCTTTGGTAGAGGCCGTCTTTGTCTTTGCGTCTTGGCATGTGCGTTGCCCTCCATATGGGTTACGCACACCCAACCCCACGCACTGCTGATTATACGCCACTTGCTGTAAGGAATAAATATACTCAATAAGCGCTGACTGAGTGATACGCGGGGCGTGCCGAACGTAGACGGCTGGTAGCCGCCCCTCGTCGACCAAACGCCGGACCGTCCGGACGCTCACCCGCAACTGCTCCGCGACTTCCTGGTAGGTCAGCATCTGCGTCGGGGCATACTCCACACGCCCATCGGCTGATACCTGGGCATTGACGCCCAGTACCGATTCGGCCTGCTCTTCTGTCTCCTCGATCCCAGGTAGCGTCACCTTCCCGGGACCGGTATTTGGTGGCATATTCATGGCGGCTGGCTGTGCAACTTCTGCTTACAGCAGAAAGTTACAGAGCCTTGCCGACAGGTACGAGATGCTGGTTTCTCCCGTACAATCCTTTCGGCTCTCGTCTTCGATTTTGCGCAAGCGTCACATCAGCACACTCATGCGGCCGTCGAGGCTGTCTTGTTTCCTATATCTCAATTGTTTTTTTAGCTTATCTACCTGAATAAAGTCCGGTGCCGCGACACTGCGACCACGAAAATCAGCCATTTACGTCGATTGCGGTGGGGAGAACTTCCTTGCAAGGTCTGCTGCTTCTTTTTCCTTTGCAGCTTCCTCCTTTTGCTTCTGTTCCTTTTTTTGCTTTTTCCTATCCTTCTCTTCTTCCGTTTCAAGCGCGCTCTTAACACTTTGCCTAGTAACGCCCTCGTAGCCAACTGCCGTGAGCAATTTGGCTATAGTCGCGAACCTCTCCTTTAACTGCTCCGGGACGAAAGGCGCAATACCTCTAATCGCCGCTGCATTTAGGCTTCGCCTATATGCCTTAGAGTCCCTGGGTATTTTGCCCTGATGCCAGTCAATGGCACCTGAACCCGGACCGACCGCACGGAATTCATCAATAAGGCTGTTCAAGTAGCGATTCGTTTTGTTGACGACACTGGCACCCACAAGTGTTTGTATCGCAAGATCCCGGTCAGCCGCAATACGATCCAGCGCCTCAATGATATAGTTCTTTGGAAATCCCAGTTCGAATTCTGCTTTGTTGACATATTTCAATGCGGCTCGAAACTTCCGCTGCTCGTTATCTTCGCCCGCTTCCTTTCTTTCCGTAGAGATCCTCATTTCTTGGTGATAATTCAGGTAGCTCACCACTTTGGCGATGTAGTCTCTTGGAAATCCCAACTGTTTCTCTGCTTTATTGATCTGGCGCCGCGCAGCACTACTCCATTCCAGCATGACACCTCTGTCTGCTTCTTCTGTATGCAACTCCATCTTCTCTCGATTTACATGATACTGTTTTAGACTCCCTTGTATTTGAGCTAAAATATATGAATCGCTGAGATCTATTTTGCCGGCTTTTACGTCTGCCAACTCGGTCAATGCCTGATAAAACGTAACCGCATTGCCCATTGCCAAGCGTGTTGCTCGCTTTCGCCTCTTTTCGCGGTGCTCCGCTTCATCTGTAATTTGTTCCTCTTGCTTCTCCAACTCCCTGATTAGCTCTACCATCTGCGGGGGGTATAGCTCTTCTATGGGAGTACCCTTTTTCAATCTAACATATTCATTCGCTTCATGAAGAAATGAGCGTATTACGCGAAAGAATGCAACACAGCCTTCGCAATTGACTCTTGCTTTCTCATTGTGCTCCAAGTCTTTGCAATCTTTCCGGTCATCGCATTCCAGAAAAGGAAATCTCTCTCTTATTCTTTCATTCCAATCGCCCAGCCGTCTTCGTTCGTCTAGGTATTCCTCCTTATATGTAGCGAGTCTTCGTCGCAGCGCATCGGAATCTTCAAATTCCATCGAATATTTTGCATGCTTCTCATCAGCGTCTATTCCTACCAGCCTTTGTTTCGCCAGTTCTCTCAGCGCCTCCATGATCTCGTTGATACTCTTCAGATCATTCGGCGACTCTTCCTGTTTGGGCTGTTTCATAAATCGCGCTCCATAATGTGCTATGAGTTACGGGCGATGTCCTATTCAATATGGCGTATGAGTTTGGAGTTCGTTGCCCTCTGGACTCGTATCGCTACGGTGGCGTAATGGATTGGCCGGATCGGGAGGAGTGGAGTCGATAAAGTGACATTGATGGATAGAAGCTTCGGGTTGCAGCGCCGATGAGCCACCGACCCGTCGCGAGCAAACCCCTTCGGTTTCCGTTCGTGCGGCCCTTGCCATGCCGCGCGAACGGGAGTGGCCAATGCCTGAGCAAGGAGCCCCAGCGTCGACTGATGCAGTGGTTTCGCGACAAGACGACGATCCGGCGGCAACCGTGGGTGGGAGTAGGGGCGATGGGGACGGCGCAGCCCACCCCAACTGGGTATGGGGTGCATGCCAGTTGTGGTCACTGGCGACATGCTGGGGCAACCGATAACAGGGACGGGGGCAGTGCGCCTCGGCAGTCGTCCATTCTGCAGTCTGTCCCTGGCGGGGCTTCCGTGGCTTACTTTCGTGTTGACCAAAACAACCTCCCTTCGCCTCAAACAGCGATTCCAGCGGTGTAGTTAAGCAAAAAAAACCGACAGTATCACCTGCAAAAATCGGCCCTCGACCCTTTCTCTCCCCGGTGAGATTGTCACCAATGATTCTGCGTCAGAAGTTGAAGATCGCCCGCTTGTCTGTGCCAATCCGCTATTCCAGAAACAGTCGGGAATGCCCTGCTGGTAATAATTCTTGAGTTCTGCAGCAGCGGCGACGGCAAAGTGAACAGGCATCTTGAAGTCTTTTTTAATGAGGATGAGAGCGATGGTCCGTGTAACACCGAAAACCAACCCAACACTGCGCGGTGAAGCCGAAGATGCCGTCAAAGAATTGCGCCAACTTGCGACTCGCTGGAAACAACAAAGGACGAACTTGCGCAAAAGCATGCGCGAATTCCTCGACAATGATGAGCTGTGGAAAGCCCTGGGATACGAATCCGGGAAAGACTGTCTCGTCAACCATGTATTTAAGGGCAAATTTTCGGACTCTCACCTCTACAAGCTCTGTCTTGCAGCCGATATTACTGCGAGGCACGTCCTCGATGATGAACGTTTCAATGACAGTCAGCTCATAGCTCTGTCAGTAGCCGAGTTTGACAAGATTCCGGAAGTTTTGGTGGTAATCGGCAAGGAAGAGGCGGCAGATAAGAAGATCACCGCGAATCGCATCCGCGAGATTATCGCTGAACTAGGGGTCAGACGGAAAACGAAGCCGCGGGGCCTAAACAAGGCGAAAGCCGAGAAGGCTCAACTCGAATCAGGAACAAGGCGGCAGCAGAAGGAAAAGTCCAATTCGGAGGGGGCGGCGGATGATGATTGGGATGACTGGGAAGACGAGGATGGTGGGGAAGTAGACCAAGTAGTGAACCCCAGAGGGCCAAAATGTGCGGATCCGCCTTGGGATGTTCGCCGGGCGGAGGAAGGTATCCGCAAGGTCTTCTCCTCTGAGGAAGAGCAAGAGGCAGTCGCGGTCTTGTTGCGAAAAGGGGGGGACGCCATTACCAAATTGGCGGAGATCGTCAGCGGCGGGAGCGACGTTGGCCTGGGTCGGTTGGCCGATCAGTTCGAGCTACTCCCAGCCAATCCGCACGTCGGCACTACAGAGGGCACACACGTACGAATCAAAGTGACCAGAATACGCGCCCACGATAATAAAGGAACCGGGTTAACTGGCCAATTGGCCAATAGCAAAGATCGGCCCCATCGAGAATCAAGCATGGCCGCACGCGACCGGGGCCAATGATGGAAGTTCCGGACCGCAACGGACTCGGGGCTCTCGGAACTTTCGTAATGCGTCTACGCGATCTTTTTCGCGATGGGCCGGAGAGTAGATCGCGCCCCAGGGATGTCCCTGCCTGCACCGGCAGGGGTTCCAGGCCGCCGTCGTCGTCGGAGGGACAGCCCAAGTCACTTCTTCCCTCCGACAACCCGGGGGTCTGGGAGGTCTCTCGATCTCTATATGCCGTGGTCTGTGTCGCGACACATGATGGAGCCCTTTCCCTGCCGTTCCGTTGCACCTGCCCTCGGGTGCTGAAAGAGGCCAATCTGAAGCGGTGTGGGAGGAAGTCACGGGGGCGTTCACCGGATACGGAACACCGGCAATCCTGTAAACACGCAGCTTGATCAACTCAGCCGCCATCAACCGGCAACTACTCGGCAGCGCCCCGACATTGAACGAGAGAAAGTAGTTTGGTGTTGGTGCCCATGCACAACGGCGTCTAAGACCCGGGCGCCGAGTTTGGATGTGAACCCTCAATCTGGAGGCAGTCATGAAGCGAGCAGGCAGAGCGACCACAAATCGTCGTCCAACACCACGGAGCCAGCGGAAGAAAGTCAACCTGGCCCCGGCAGTCCCGGGGGCGGGCAAGAGTACGTTGGTGCTGGAGGATGTCCGGCACGCGGTTTCCCTGTGGAAGATTGACCCGTCGCAGATCCTGGTGGTGACGTTCGGCACCCGGGCGGCGGACGACCTTAGCCAGCGGATGCAGACGGCAGGGATAGAGGGAGTGGAGGCCAGGACGCAGCACGCGTTCGGAGCGGCGCTGGTACACCAGGACCCGCTGCGGTTTGGGTTCACCGGTGAGCCCCGGATAGTGAACGCACAGGAGGAGAGGGAGTATTTCGAACAGGCGTTTCATCGGTATTTCCGAACGAACCCGCCCGTGACATCCGGCGACCTGTGGCACGCCTACTTGGAACACAGCAACCACATTAAGCGCTTGAGCAAGACCCTGGATGACAAGGGTGTCCGGCAGCACGAAATCCGCCGGGCTCGGAAGTTCCTCCAGTACTACCGACGGTGGATGTGTAAGAAGAACCTGTTGGGGTTCGAAGACATGGTGCGGCTACCGCTCGAAGCCCTGGATGACCCTGCCTTCGCGGCAGAGGTGGCGGACCGGATCAAGCTGCTGGCCATCGACGAGTACCAGGACATGAACGGCCCGCAACGGCGCCTCCTCGGCAAGTTAATCGATGTGGTGGAGACCTCGCTGGTGGTGGGCGACGACCTGCAGAGCATTTACCAGTTTCGCGGCGCGACCGCCAACGCGATGGACAAGTTGCAGCGCAAATACCCAAAGGCCCACGTCATCCCGCTGGATTGTTCCTACCGCTTGACCAAGGAGAATGCGAAGTTAACCAACCGTGTGCTCGCGCGCCAAGGGGTCGCAACGCGAATCCGCGGGACTGGGTCCGGCCCCGCGCCCAGCGTCCGATGCGCCCGCAGTCGCGACGAGATGTTCTGGCAGGCCCTCAAGACGACTCAGGAACTGCTCGACGCCGGCACTGTCTACAGCGACATCGCCATTGTGGCACCGACCAACCGGACAGCGGCCCTGGCAGCCCGTTACTGCACCGAACAAGGCATCCCCTTCCATTACCTGGGGAAGGAGGACGAAGGCATCGATTTGCTCACCCGTTTCCAGGGGTTCTTGCAGGCGCTGAAAGGCCCCGTGGGATTGAAGTGGCTGCTGGTACGAGAGGTGGAAGTGACCTCCCGGCAGGCCAAGCGCATGGCCGATCCGAGCCAACCCATACCCAAGGATTTGAAACTGCCCCAGCAGCAGGTGGCACGGTGCCGCAAGTACCGTAAAGCCATAGAGTTCACCCGTACCGACCCACACGTGGACCGGGTGCTGACGGTGTTTGCACGCGTGTTCCAGGGCAAGGAAGCCCACCACCCACGCAAGACGACCAAGCACCAACTTGCCAACTACAGCATCCCATTGCAGGGCAACCTGGCCAGTATCAGGAAGCACCTGAACGCGTTGTTGGCCACCGACGGGGAGACCGTGGGGCAACGGAGCCGAAATGAGGCCGCTCCATTGGCCCGCCAAACCCCTTCAGCCCCCCCACGAAGGGGTCCCCTGAGCCAACGATCTCAGCCCCCGGGCTACCCCCAGGCCGAAGCGCCACAGCCCGGTATCACCGTCACCACGATCCACGGCGCCAAGGGAGGAGAGTGGCAGCACGTACTGCTCCTTGATGTCTACGACGAAGCCTACCGGTGGAAGGGACCCAAAGAACAGATGTTCAACCAGTGGTTCGTGGCTATCACCAGGGCCAAACACCAGCTCCACCTCTACACCCTGGTCCAGGAGGTGTCCTACCAGTACCAGGAAGGCAAGATAGAGGACGGTCAGCTCAAGTACCGCAGAAAGAAGCCAAAGTGGGGCCACTACCGCCGTCTGCGCTTCTTACCCCCTTACCACAAAATCAAACTCTACTGCGAATACAAGAGCTGTAAACGTATTGTGAAAAAGGGCTGATAGCCGGGTGCAAACAGCCACGTCTGCAAGTGTGTGGTTATACCAATTCAGTAAGTCGAAGTAACGAATACCCACCCACTCGCAGGTCCACAATACGCGAGGTCGAGGTCCAGTGCAGGTAAAGTTTGAGTTCGCTATTTTCGAAGGGTGTCAGGGCCAAAAGTGGGCATTGAAGGGGTTCAATGTGTATGAGGAGGTAGTCAAATGCTAATTGTACGGTAAATGAGGGGGGTGTGGTGAGGCACATATATTATGTAAGCACCCGCCGTGTATGACCTGATGTAATCCAAACCGGCAAGACCTATGAACGCAAATTGCTTGCAGCTCAAACAGCAGTTCCAAAAAGTAACCGACAGCGCATTCTATATTGATCGGATCGATATTCGGGTCCTCGATCTATCCATCCTCAAGAGGGCGAAGGGCATTGTAAAACGAGGGCTGACGAAAAAATGGGTTACCAAGCGAAAGTTCTCTCAAATCACGAATGGCGCCGGCTCCGGCGGTCAAGTTGGCGAGCACAAGACGGTTAAAGGCTTTAAGCTCGAACTGTACAGGCCGCGCAGGCGGCTGCTGCGGGAGCTGGCTCGACTACTGGTCAGCGCCTCCTACTCTATAAGTTGGTTGGAAGTCGCATTCGATCTTAATACGCCATCCCACCGCGATGCTTTGAATCTGTTGTCGATTCTTGCGGACATGATCGTGGTGCCTCGCATCTCCAAGTCACCGACCTTCATGGGCATCGACGACGAACGGATCTTCCTCGATCCCCCAGGCCCTTTCCGGAGTGTCTACTTCAGTCAGCAGGACATCACAACGCAAACAGGGGAAAAGAAGAAAAACAAAATGTTCAAGATGTATATTCCGAGGGGCGACGACAAAGTCTTTGGGTCCACAAGCCTGCATACCGAGTTCTGTTTGGCAGGGACGGAGAAGGTCGCATCGTTCGGGATATGGACCATAGGCGATATCGTGAGGCTGGATCCTAAAGAATGGTACGGCCGCTTTACCGAGGTCCGCGGTATCAATAAGGAACGAATCGGTAGTGCGATACACCAAGGGGCCGCCCCTGTGGGGACTCGCCAGCACCAGAAAATCTTCAGCGCCCACTACGCGGGGAAGCGAGCGCTTGCCCACAAACTGTTCCACGAGAACAAAGCCTTCCACGATGGTCTGCCACCGTGCACGGGCAACTGGTTGTCGGCTGGTGGTGGGAAAGCGGAGTTGCTGTGACCTGGTCGGCGAATTCGTCTTCTCGGTCCAGACTGAGGATTCCTTCCTACTGATCACTGACACTCCAAGGAGTCCGACGCCAGCAGGAAGCGTCATCCCGCTATGGTTCGCTCTGCGAGCACGGTGCACAGCGGCTTCTCGATACGCCAGGGAGGCCATTCGTTCAAAAAACGGCGCAGCTTTACACAAGCCCTGGTGGCCGGGGTCACTGGTAGCAACTGACTCGAAAGGATCTTCTTCTGTGTGCCCGTATCGTCCACTTCACAGCGGTGATGCGAAGATAAGTAAACTGTCCCCGGAACTCGTCCCCGGAACTCCTGTCCCTGGAACTCCGTAACTCCGTAACTCCGGAACTCGCGGGCCTGCTGTCGCGGTTCGGTTTTCAATTGCAGTGGGGCAGGGACTTGCTATCGCGCTGTCCTGCATGCTCCCGGCAAGCGAGAATCCCTTGCAGTGGCTGTGTGTTCCCTATCGCTTCGGATCTAATCGTTTGGCACAAGATCTCTTACGCTCTTGGAACAGGCAGCTGACTCTTGGTCGCGACCAACTGGTATCCTTTCGGAGGTCCTCCGGCAGTTCGCACTTCATATTTACGGCCAATAACCAGCACAATGCCGCAATGTTTGCACCGGCTCAGTTCCTGGGTTGTATGACTGAGGACGATCATGCGCCCTCAGTCAACCGGCCGCTTATTGGGCTGCTTCGTCCTCGTCGTCCGGATCCTCGTCGACGTCACATACATCCATGATGAGTGCAATATCGATCTCGCTGAGGTCGTGCACCATTTCTCTCGCCGCGTCCAGCGCCACTTTATGGGAAGCCGCAGGTACGCTGCGGTGCAAGTAGTAGAGGACTTCCTCTTTTACCTGCCCAGGCGGCAGTTCGAGAACCTTATCCATATATCCTGCGATATAGCATCGCTCTGTTAGCTCCGTGTACTCGTCGCCGTACAGCAGCGCCACATACCCGGGATCGGAACTCATGCCGAGGATTTCCGGACCGTCATTCTCATAGTGATTGAACACGTTATTTCTGAGGCTGTTGGCAGCGTTCTCAAAACGGCGCGTTGACAATCGCATTTCTTCATAGCGTTCATGTGCCAAACAACAAGGGGACTGAGCGTCACTGGGTTTTTTCTTAAGCATGTTTTTTCTCCACAATAGAGTCTGTTTGGAACCTGCCCTGGGCATGGCCGATATTGTTGAATTCCTCTTGGTTCCAGGCCGAGTCAAGGAGTTACGAAGCTATCGGGTTCCAACACAGATAATGGGCGCCTTGCGCGAAAGAAAAGAGAGGTATTTTTGAGGGGGATTCCTTTCGGAATAGAGACTCAGCCGGAAACGACGAATACTTCGAACACTACAGGTCCCGGTGGGCGCAGAAGTGCTGCTGCCGGTCGGGATAGCACGTTGGGGTGTTCTGGATTACGGCCGCCTCCCGGCAAGGAGCACCTCCAGATATATGGCTGCAAAAGCTGTCATAGAACGTCGGCGATCGTCCGAACACTGAATCCGACAAGGCATTAGTGGTGCCTCTTTGTATCGCGCAATTCCCTTTGAGCTAAGCTTGAGGAAGCCGTAATCAAGACAATCTGCCGCTCCCCCCTCCAGGAAAGCGCATGTTCTCGACCACAGATCTGCAAGATCTTACTGTATCACTTGGACCATCCAACTGGTTGCGCGTGCTCAACGAGCACCATCACGAGCAGAAGAACAGCGGACTCAAGAGCCGCGCCGCGCGCGACGTCTCTCATAAGATCGGAGATTGCATCTCGCAAGGTAAGGTCAAGGATGCAGCAAACTGGTTAAGTCTTGGTCTTTTTCTTGATAGCGCAGGGGTACTCAAGCACGTGCGTCGCGACGGCGTCTTGCGCGCTTCAAAGTACCAATTTCGGTCGCACTTTCTTGCCCGCGTACTTGATCGATCGCTCGACAATACACACGATTTTCAGATTTCACAGAAGGACCAGATCTACATCAATTCCGTTAGGACACTTCTATTGGTCTGTCCGGCCTTCCACCGCCTGTATGTGCGAGTAATCAAGCGCTTGCGCAGAGAACAAAAGAGTGTGCTTAAAACACTTATAGCTCGTGTCGATATTAGATTTGCCCAGGCTCTCCAGCCCAACTACGACACCGACACGAAATCTCTTGAGCACTATCCGCAGGAGGAGTTGGCCGAGGCGGTTTCTTATCTTACAAACCTGTTCGATGAACTTATCGGAATCCGCATCGAGCATTTCAACGTTATTGATCCGAATGGTTTATCTAAGCCCTTGTACGACCAGCTTTTGCTGGACGCGTGTGCGCTGATTGCTTATCGCAATGCCGAAGTGCTGGTAGACACATTCGGTTACCGTGTCTATGGAGATGCGCGCCTCGCGACGGTAACCGCTCCAGATCCCTTGTTGGAAAAAGCCATTCGCGGTGGCTATATCGTACAAGCGGCGCAGCAGGATTCCGACGCCATTAGACTCGCGCGTAAGAAGGCGGACCATGCCATATCGCTCGACCAATTGGTCGAATCTGTGTTTCCCAATGCGGATGGCAAGCTTATCCGCTATGTGGAGCGTCCTGTGCCGCGCTATTTGTTCACGCTGCCGGAATCAGATGAAGCGCGAAAGCTCTTCCAGGGCGACACATTCCTAAAAGAGGATATGGGACGGCTATTTTCTGCGGCGAAAGCGCAATACACGCTGCCAGAGATGCTAATGGAACATCCAATGGCCGATGGGCTACTTGTGCACGATGTCTTAAAGATCCAACGATTTTTTGATTTTCTGCGAAAGCTCATGGCGAAGAAGATCCTGCCACTTATCGAATCCGAACCAGCTATTGTACTGAACTCGATCCTACCGGTCGCCACACGTGATCATCTCAGGCGGCTTCTGCGCTTTTGTGTCGACGACATGACATCGCAGGCGTTTATCGAACGGATCGCGCCAGCGGCGACCACGAGGCGCGGTGTTTTTGATCTGCAGTATCAGCCGGCGCTCAGTGCGGACGACTGGATCATGGCGCCCCTGAATGTGCTCTGCGCGTCGGATCTGGTTAGGAACTGGTTGTTTCTCGATAAAAGCCGAGGTTCACATCGCAACGCCAGTGCAATACGGCAGCAACAGCAAGAAAATGGACGGATCTCCTTTCCGCAGGAAATTCTGGCCGAATCGATACGCAAGCACACGTCCCGGATAATCGAGAATCGCACGTGGAATTGGCTGGGGCAGACACTCGAAGTCGATATCGCCGCCGTTATTGGCAGCTATTTGCTCCTAGTCGAGTTCAAGGATGTCTACCATCCATGCAGCGTGTTCGAACTTCGAACAAGCTATGACCACATGCAGAAGGCGAGAAAACAACTTAGCCGCTGGAAACAAACGCTGTTGCAGCCCAACGCATTGGACGTTTTTCTGAGGAGCCTAGGATGGCGCCAGGACGGCGCGCTTGACGTGTTAACCTGTATCTGTAGTAGCAATCGGATTTTCTCAGGATACGCATTCGACGGTCACCCCGTGCGCAACGTCTACGAGATGGTCAACTTCTTCGAATCAGGCACCGGCGTCTTCCTTGGTGAAGAGATCAGCGCTTGGGCAGGTGAGCACTTCGAGTCCAGTGACCTGGCCGCATACCTAAAACACCATCCATTCTACGAACCACTATTTGATCGGCTTGTTCGCGTCTATCGCCCCTACAAAGCTGATAAGGCTGAACTTGTTTTCGATACGTTCGGTTTGCCGGTGCCAAACCCCTGACATTTAAGTTTTTTAGTGCGAGAGCGATGACGTTTGTTAACTGCCGGTGGGAATATGGCGGCTTCTCGCTCCCGGTAACCCTGCACTACATTAATGTCAACGTCCAACGCAGCTAGGGCCTCCTGGCTAACCCGAGACCTTAGGTCTGGTTCTCAGGCGTTTGGTCTGTTCCCACCACATAGCGGACATCAGCAACGGATGGCACATATCGTCTGATATTCGTCCAGAGGGGGAAGCTGGAAATAAGTACTGTGTCTTCTGAACTCCTGGTGCCGATCACCAGCGTAGACTTGCTGCGGATTACGCCGGTGAATCCGAGGTGTGACTATTGATCAGAATTCCCTCATGGGTATAAATAACCTGGGCATATTCGACGATTCGGGCATAGTCTGCTTCTTGATCGGTCCGGGTTAGACATAGAATTCTCCACTAAACCGTTATCTCCACACTCGTCGGGATGCCTAGCTGGACTGCAACCGGCGTATAGATATCGATCTCCTGACCCGGCAACGTAAACGAGACTATCAGTGAATATCTGGTCTTTTTGTCGTATTTTCCCAGATGATGCCGTTCGCGCCACCACCCCACTGTGGGATGTACGCCGATGAGGTTCGAAAGTGCCAGTTCCGCTGCGGTACCGGACCAGATGTCCGAGTGAATGGAGCCGACATTGCGTGCCTCTCCAAGGGTCCAGTGGTCACTGGCTCCTTCAGTTCCCGGATGCTCGTCATCGTCCCGAGCACGGCGGTTTACCCGTTGCACAAACTCTGCTTCCGTCTCGCCGAGGCCGTTGAGCTCGAACCGCAGGCCGTGGGACGGATAGCGATAGCGATCCTTCCAACCGATTTCGCCCGGGCTGGGCTCTACGAAATATGAGAGGGTCACACGCATTTCTACCCGCAACTCGCCCAATTCCCTCAGCACTTCAACAGGCCACGGCAGGCGATAGATGTGCATCTCCTTGGTGATGTAACGGCTCTCTGTCTCGTGTTTATCGAATGGCTGGATTTCAGCCTGGGCGATCAGCGACAGTGAGTTGGCTGCACACGACATGGCACGTTCCAACTGTGGAATCCCATAACCGCAGATTTTCGCCAGTCGGTAGTAAGCGGTTTTTGACTCGTCGGTGAGAAATATCCGTTTTTGGGCATCGCTCCACACGGCGGAATGAACGATGAGCGCCCTCACGGTCTCCGGCCAGGCATTGGGATAGGCCGCCTGAATCCTGGCCGCCATCCAGGCGGCCTGGGCGCTGGCGGCACTGGTTGCATCGAAGGGGGCGAACTGTGCCGTTTGCGGATCGTGGTAGGTGGAGAGGAGCTTCAGGTCGTCGGAGTCATAGACGCTGTCATTGGGGCCGACAGCGACGTTTCCTCCCTCGAACAGTACCTCCGGCTTGATCGGCCATTTTCGATCCGGCCAAGTCGCCGATGTGGAGCTGAAGGGTGATAGCCCGTCGGTTTCCGCAATCGGCCGATAAGAATCGAGCATGGGATCGCGAATGGTTGTCTTAGCAGTGAAGGCGCCGACCGTCAGTGCATTCCACGCCTGGGCCGGGTCCTGGACTTCGCAGGTTGCATTAGACGCGGGGTATGCCCTCCAATCGTCCGGAGATTGGACGTTACCGGCGCTGAGAATGATCAGTCGCCTGATTTCGTCGCAGTAACCCGAGGCCATTTCATCGATCAGTCCGGACCAGGATGTCGGGCGACCGCGGGTCCTTTCTTCATCGCTGGTAATGGCCATGCAGACAATCCGCAGGCGCTCAGGATTCTGGATATGTGCACGACTCACTCCCTGAGACGTAAAGTAGCCCCACAGGCGCTTGGGATGGATCTCGGGTGGCGGCGGCAGTATCTTGGCGGACTCCAGGCCATGCCGAACGACGATTCGGTGCCTGCCGTCCAAACATTCCAACAGGTCACCGTAAACCGCGGTTCCTGCCATCAGGGTGCCGTGCCCGTCGTGGTCATGAGCCCCCCATTCCGGGTGGACTGCGTGGCGGTCCTCGTCGGCAAGCAGGGGTTGAAGCAGGCGATGCCCGTTATTCACTCCATGATCCAGGAGCAGCACGGTGACCCGCTCTGTATTCTGAAATTCGGTTCGCCGCAGAAGTTCATCGACCCATTCTACTTGGTCGCGATTTTCCTGTTCGATGAAAAAACCGGCGACCTCTCGGGCGCCACGGAGCTCTGCAATGTTATCCGAGAGCTCTATCAGGTCCGATAACTGTGCCCGGTTGGCGTAAACCAGCAATACGGTCCGTTCCGGAAATGCGAGGCTTCCTTCCCCGATCTCAATGCCTCGCCTACGACAAAGATCCCTGAAATCCTCGACCACGGCAAGATCTTCACTGCTCAGCCATACCTCGACCCAGTCGGGATTCTCACCCGGCAATCGTTCGAGGGAATCCTGCCAAAACGAGGTCTCCAGCATCGCTGCCCGGACATCGCCGATGCTGTTGATCAGGTTGGCATTCTTCGGCGTAGTGGTACCGTCTTTCCGGGGCGGATTGTCCTCGTTCGCATAGGCCGCCGCTTTTCTCAGAAAATGCGCGCTTTTAGAGTGGGGTACAAATACCGTGGCCCGTGTCGTTTCCGCGTTCTCCGGCCCTTGGGTCTTTACGTTCAGCAAGCGGATACCCGAACGTACGGACTCCAGGCTCTTCAAGACCAGATCGAAGCCGGGCTCGCTGGAGAATTCCAGATAAACCCCGTGGCGTTCCCCGTGAGCTACCGCCTGTCGCCCCCGAGCCGCTGTCCAGGCCGCATTGATGCTTTCGGTTACGTGAGCGGCATGAGTGGCCCGGTCCTGCGTCCTCAGCCGAGGGGAAGATCCCCCGCGTCTGGGACTGCTGTAGTCACTGCGGGTATCGGATGGACCCGGCAAGAACAGGTGAGGGTAGCGTGGGTTTGCCATGAACGATCAGCGAGAGTGGGTCCGCTTTCTTTCGCCAAGCATTTTGGTCAGGGACGCAGTAGTCACAGACTTACGGTCGCCAAGAATAGTTTCCTTGATCGCATCCCGGCAGGCATGGTCGATTTCTGCATGGCTGAGGCCCTCGCTTTGGGCGAGGATCGATTTCCAGCCCAGCCTGCTCCCCTTGAAGACACCGAGTACGTTCTCGATCAGGTGTCGGCGCGCTTCCGAATCGGGCACTTCGTAAGTCAGGACATCGTCGAAACGGCGGAACAGGGCACGGTCCAGCAGGGCCTGGTTATTGGTGGCCCCGATGATGACGCTGTCGGAGACGTCCTGCTCGATGAATTGCAGCAGGGCATTCAGTACCCGCCGCATCTCCCCGACATCGTTGTCCAGCGAGCGATCGCCACCGATGGCGTCGAACTCATCGAACAGGTACACGCCGGTCTCTTGACGGATCAGGTCGAAGATTTGCCGCAGCTTCGCGCCGGTCTCGCCCATGAACTTGGTCACCAGCTTATCCACCTGGATGGTGTGCAACGGCAGGTGCAGCTCATGGGCAAGCACACGAGCGGTCATGGTCTTGCCGGTGCCGGGGGGGCCGCAGAGCAGAATCTTGCGGCGGTTGGAGAGGCCATGACTCTTTAGCTTTTCCTGCTGGTGGTACTCGTGAATAATTCGATGGATTCGTTCCCGCAGTTCTTTCGGGAGCACCAGGGCAGAGACGGGTGTATCCGGTCGATCGGACAGGACCAGCCCGCTCAGCGCCTGCGGGAACTTAATCAGTACATTTCCACCCCGCGCCCGCCGCGACTTGTCGACGATCTCGCGAATGTCGTGAGCCAGTGCGCCATGCCCCTGCTGGGCCTCGTGGGCTGCCACCTGCAAGGCGAGAGTGTAGAAACGCTCGTCATCATCGCCCAATCGGGAGCGAATCAAGGATTTGATCTGTTCCGCGGTGGCCATGACTTATCTTATTTCAATGGGCAGGTGGAATGTGCTGAGACTCATTATAGCCCGAAAGAAAGGCTGGCAACCCAGAGGGATTTCTTCATGGGGTTTATAGGTTTTTGGGAACGTGGGATTCCCGGGGCAAGCCCGCAGTCCAATTGGCAACGGGTTTCCGATTTACACGGAAAAAGATAGGAATTCATGTGGTTTGTGGAGGAGTATCTGCCTTTCCGTGGGCTGCATGCGTCTTCACCGTCGAATCGGTGGTCGTCATGCGTGGAATCCGCAGGCTGTATCAAGCCCCTTGGAAAATCAGGGAAATCGCGGCCAACTGTGGTCAGGATGCCAAAGGGACGGTCTTTCCAGGCCAATAGCATCTCAGGTGTGCCAATAACCGCTAACGGGTGGCAATAGGGTGCAAAAAGGACGTGCCGCCAGTACCCAATGGTGTGCGTAAAGGAGCCGTGGCATGAACTACCAACCCTGTGTCTGATCGAACTGAAAATCGGGCTCGGCTGCGCAACCGGATCGCACAGTGGTAGTGATCCACACTTTACTCTCTCCCGCCCTGCTTGCCGTGATCAAATGACGGCTACGGGAACAAACCGGGCATCCCCGTCTTCTCCCCCCTACTGACCGGTTGGGGTCGGAAGCCGCCCTTGATCCAGAACCCCACCAGCGACTCCTTTCCATATTCAACAACTGCAGCTACTCACCACGTAACCGAGGAGAAACGGCCCAATGTGAATAAGAGGCATTGCCTGTAGTGCCAGCAATACGAGTGAACCGCCTGCGCTCCAAAGCCTGTCGAAAGCCAGCGACATTTCCTTACAGGTGGACTCCAGGCAGCAGGGGAAAGTTCAGGGACTCAGCCAACGGTAACCGACACCTCGAAAACCCCCATGGCCCAGTACTCGCAGAAGTTCTGCTGCCAGAGCCGAAACAGGCCCAGTCCCTGATGGATCGGGTAGACGCGGCCCTGCTGCTGGAAGACGCCCTGAGCGAAATCGAAGTCGAGATCCTTGTCCAGCTCCGCCCAGGGTCCCGCTCCAACGTAGGCAAAGTCGGTCACGTATTGGATACGCCCCTCGGTAATCATGACCTCCACCGGGTGGAAGCCCCCGGTCTCTGCTCCGTAGGTGGGATCACGGAAGTTCACGATCACGGTAGGGCTTGACGCCAGATCCGCCTTCTCGATGGCTTGCTGGAGGATCTCCACCAAGCGCTTCGATACGGGCAGGGGATAGCCATCAGTGTGGATGTTCATGGATTGATCCTCTACGAAAGAGATGATGAAAGATGAAAGCGCCGCTCAGCTGAGACTGCGTAGCGCCCGTGCCTGCGCCTGCTCACCACGGCGGTCATAGCGCACCGTGGTCTGGACGCTCCGGTGCCCGGCCAACTGCCGCACCGTGTTGAGATCCACTCCTTGCTCCAGCAGTCGGGTTACAAACGTCCGCCGCAGGTCATGGGGTGTGCAGTGTTCAATCCCAGCTTGGGCTGCCCGCCGGACGACGATGTCGTAGACGCTCTGATCGCACAGCTGCCGCACCACCACCCGATCATCCGGCCCGATAGGGCAAAACAGTGTACCGGCCTCCCGTCCCCGCCGGCGCAGCCACGCGGCGATCTGCTTGCGGGTCCCTGGTGCCAGAACCAGTGCCCGCTCCTGTCTGCCTTTGCCCGCACGCACCATCAGCCGGCCACCCCGCGGCGTGTAGTCTCCAACCTTGAGGCCCACCACTTCACTACGCCGCAGACCCGCGTTCACCAGCAGGTCAATCAAAGCCGCGTCCCGCACTCCGGCAACGGTGCGCTCCTCTGTACAGGCCTTGAACAAGGCGGTGATTTCCCGACGCTTGAGCCCCCGCCCGGCCACGCGCTCCCCCCGCACCCGCTTGACCGCCCCCAGGCGTAGCCATTCAGCGGCGGGGAATTCACCCAGGTGCAGCGCGGCCCGCAGGACTCCGCGCAGGGCAGCCAGGGCCGTGTTGACCGTGTTGGGCGACTGCCCCTTTGCCAGCAGGGCGGAACGGACCTGAGCGACCTGGGGGTAGCGAAGTTCCCCCCAGGGCATCTCCTCCAATGGACCCTCCATACCCAGTACCTCGACCACCCCACCGAGGAGGCTGCGCATGGACCGCCGGCCGCTGGGAGCCAGCCCGCTCAGGTACAGCGTCACCGGGTCCTGTTGTACTTGGTCGAGGACATGTTCGTAGTCCACCTCGCCTCGCTCTTCGACATAACAGTCCACTCTCGATCTCCCCGCATGTGCGTTAATGGGCGTTAACATAAATACCCCCTGGTTACTGACACCTTGTCGACTCCGGCTGTGGTCCCACTCACCGCAACCCGGCCTCGTGCATGGCCTCCCGGGCATCCCGCAACACCTCCCCCTCGGTGATGAGGCGGCGCAGGTCGCGGCGGATCTGCATCTCGATCTGGGTGAAGAGCTCCCCGTGGGTCCCCTCCAGCAGGTGGGCGCATTCGTGGATCGCCACGTCCAGGAGGTCGCCGATGAGCCAGCCGGCCGGGAAAGCGGCAGGATTGAGCAGGACCGCCACCCGGTCGGTGGCCTGGCGGTTGAGGCCGACGACGGTGGGGTCGAACACGAAGCCGGCGTCCACCGGCCTTTCGGCAAAGACGCTGGTGGCCTGGTAGTAGCGGCAGGTTTCCTCATCGAAGTGCACCGCAGCCTGCTTCTGCAGGGTCTCGCTCTCCAACACCCATTGCACCGCCAGGGTCCAGACCCAGGCCAACTTACGGCTGCGCTTGAGCCCGAGGAGCCGCCGTACCCGGGGCGCCGTCCAGGAGGCCTCCCCCTCGTGCCCTTCCTGTCCCTTCCGCCGCCGCTTTCTCCGCGCCACATCGGCCAAGTGGAGGTGAAAGTCCCGGGGGTAGGTATGCAGGGCATCGATCCGGGCGAGTTGGGCCAAGGCCTCGTTCAATCGCTGCTGCAGCTTCGCCTCCAGATCCCGGGAGGGGAGCGGGACGCTACTGTCCGTCGGTGCCGGTAACCCCGGAGGCGCCGGGGGTTCCTGGCCAGGGTCATCTGCCAAGGGGTCCACCAAGGCTGCTGTCGGATTCAGCACCACGTCCAGCGGCTGCTGGGTCTTGAACGGGTGGCGTTCCCCGATCAGGCGCATCAGCAACTCGTCGAGCTGACCCCTTGCCCGATAGGTCAGTCCATCCCGGTTGCTGGTCAGGTAGTCGGTGGGCGGCCCCTTCAGGTCCAGACTTCCTTCCACTCCCCGGTGTCCGGAGTGGCCCACGTGGTAGCGGAACATCGGCAGGCCCCGGCTGCGGACCCACAGGGTGACCGAACTGTCGTCGGTCTCCACGAAGCGCAGGGTTCCGAGCGGGGTGTCCGCCGCGTAGTCCCGCCGCCGCTGCCGCTTGGCGCGAAGGAGCTTGCCGTCGAGGGTCAGGCGGATGTCGGTCTCGAAATGCTGGGCCAGGGTGCGGCAGGCTTTCGAGAACTCGTCCGCCGGTTGCCCGTCCAGCCATACCTCGATGCGGGTACCATTCGTCCAAGGGGCGGAGTACTCGATGTGGAAGGCACCGGCGGCCCCGCTGACATTGAGGTCGCGGGTCCGGATGCGATAGCGGCGGTGAGCAAACAGGATGATGTGCTTGGCGTACCCGTAGCCGCCGATGACCGGGGCGTCGGGCTTCACCGAGCCTCCCAGTGTGAGGAGCCCCTGGCGCAAGGTGGCCTCGTCCATCCCGCTCCCGTTATCGGTCACCGACAACACCAGGGCGGCGTCCTGCGGCGCGACCGTGAAATCGATACGGGTGGCACCTGCGTCCGCCGCATTCTGGGCGGTCTCGCGAAACCAGGCAAAGCGCCAGTCCTGGTACTCCTTCAGGGTTTTGGCAAAGAACTCGCTGGGTATGCAGACGTGTTCGGTCGGGTTCATGTTGTGTCTCCAACGGTTACGCCGACCCGTGGAATGCCGCGCACGACAAAGCCGCCCGGAGGGGGCTGCGGCACCCGGGTCAACGGGACAAACAGGTGAAAAAGAAAAATCGGGCGACCGGGACCGGCCTCCGGGGGCTTCAGAGCAGGCCGCGCTCGGCAAACGAGACGATCTCGGTACCGCCCACGATGAAGTGGTCCAGTACTCGCACCTCCACCAGCTTGAGGGCCTCGCGCAACTGCTCCGTGATGCGCCGGTCAGCCTGGCTGGGCTCCGGGTGGCCCGACGGGTGGTTGTGGGCGAAGATCACCGCCCCGGCATTCAGGGCCAGCGCGCACTTGACCACTTCTCGGGGATGTACGCTCGCCCCGTCCAGGGTGCCCCGGAACAACTGCTCGAAGGCCAGCACCCGGTGCCGGTTGTCGAGGAACAGGGCACAGAAGAGCTCGTGATCGAGGGGGGCAAGGGTGTGCAGGAGCAAGTCGCGGGCTGCGTCGGGGCTCGTCAACGACCGTCCCCGGGCAAACCGGCGTTCGATCAAGCGACGTGCCATCGCCAGGATCTCAGCATCGGTGATCGGGCGGGACACCTCATACTGGCCCGGCTGGTCCCCGGCCTTGAACGGCAGTTTCATGGTTGTCTCCTTTAATTCTTTATCGCGGGCGCACGAACCCCCGGGGCGAGCCACAAGGGGCCCTCCACAACGCTCAGGGGGTCAGTCCACCCACAGGAAGTAGGTGTAGGTCGGATACAGAATGTGGCGGCGGGGTACCGCCGACGGGTGAGTCATGCTGCAACGGTAGCGGGACAACCGCTTGAGGCCGCCCGAATCAAACAGCCAGAGTGTGCGGTCGGTGGCCCGCCGGATCAGGGTCCAATGGTCGTGATGACCACCGAGGCCGGTAAGAACAAGGCGTCGATCAGCGGCTAGAAAGCCTTGCACCTGCCGCCAATACTCTTCCAGCGGCACCTGGGGTCGATGATGAAAGGGTTTGCGCCTGCGTACCGGGTAGCGGGGGGCCACCACCCGCCCGAGCATTCCCCCGATCTGGTTCAAATGCACGCCCCCCACTATGCGCTCGGAGAGCGGGGCGCCTGCGAGATCGTCGAGCAGAGCCTGGAACAGCTCCTGTCCCCGTGTCCGGGACAAAGGGCCGCATAGGTAGTGGACCGCATTTGCCAGGCTGTAGACCCCGCAGAGGCCGTCGAGTGCCCCCTGTCGGT
>RRYU01022560.1_pt1 | contig 26964 bp, 20 predicted proteins | sample 2162651 | NCBI WGS metagenome assembly RRYU01 (sample SAMN10267283, study PRJNA491782) | microbial mat metagenome | isolation source: biomat in the production well | place: Japan: Minami-Kanto gas field, natural gas well KTG3 | collected 2017-06 | reverse complement strand
TAGGCGCTGTAAGAACAGGTACATATTTCCGTATTTCATCTGGTACAATTATCACTCCGCCCGGATGTACCGATGGATAGCGGAAAGCCCCGATTATTTTCTCACTTTGTTTTAAAATGTCCAATATTGTATCGTCAATATGGGCATTGGCAAAGCGTGGATCTGTGCTTACCCACCGCGCCAAATCAGTTCGCGAGCGATGGTAACCGATACGTTTGGTTATGCTTTTTATTTCTTCATTGGATAATCCATAGACTTTGGCAACCTCTCTAATTGCTGAACGTGGTCGTAAAAAGACCTGCGATGCTACCATGGCGGTACGTGCTAATTTGTATTTTTTAAAGATTGATTCAAGGATGGTATCGCGCTCATCCCAGGGGAAATCGATATCAATATCAGGCATATTTTCACGCTCAGGATGAATAAACCGTTCAAATTGTAGATTATACTTGATTGGATCAACTTGTGTAATGAATAACGTATAACTAACAATTGATGCCGCTCCTGAACCGCGTCCAATCGTGGCGCGGGTTTGCTTTACAATGTCGTGCACAATTAAAAAATATGGCGCAAAACCTTTTGAGCTTATTAACGACATCTCATAATTAATACGTTTTTCAACTTTTTTAGTTAGAGCTCCGTAGCGTTCCTTGGCACCTTCTTCCACTAATTGATGTAATTTATTATTGGAGGAATGCGTATCCTTGAGAGAAAGATTAGGAAAAATTGTGTTTAGAAATTTCCAATCGGTTTTACAGCGCTCCGCCAGATAGTAACTATTGTTTATTGCCGCTAAGCTGTTTGGGAAAAGTTGAACCATCTCTTTTTCATTGCGGAACCAGTGCTGCTCATTTTTTATGTCTTTTAAGTTGAGCGCGGATAGGGTAGTATTATTTTCAATTGCCCGTAAAATATGGTGTGCTTTTTGGTCTTCCGGTTTTAGAAAGTACACATCACCTGTTGCAATAAGCTCTAAATTAAATTGTTTGGCCAATTTTTGTGCATTAGCTTCTGCGGTACCAGGGCGTAATTCGACAAAAAGATTGATATTGGGAATAAATTGGCTTAGTTCTTTTAATGTGTGTTCCTGATGTGCAAGAAAAAATAAGCCGGAGTAGCCGGCTGAAAATATTTCTTTTAAAGGTTGTTTATCATTGTCATGCACTTTGGATATAGCGCGACATAAATTTTCGTATCCGGCTTGATTCTCAACAAGTACAATAATATCGTTTGTAGCGGTAATAATATTTGTCCCGCCAATCGGTAAAATGCCGGCAGCTTTAGCATGTTGAACAAATCGAATAAATCCCCACACACCATTTGTATCAGTAAGCGCCAAATGAGACATGCCGTATTTTTTTGCATGAGTTAATAGAGACTGTTGTGTGGCAAGCCCGCGCATTTGGGAATAATTGGAATGAACGTTAAGATGTATGAACATAGTTTACCGCACAGTTATAAAGAATACAAAGGAAGACTTTTATTAAAATTTCTTTGTGCTTTTGTGTTTAGTAAAGATTTTTGTTTTGGTATGTTTCCTAAAGCCGAAGCGGAATGTATACTATTAACGCCATGTTTTCGACGGATAATGTCTAAAGCTTTTGATATTGCTTGACTCTTTATTGCCGCTATTTCAAAAATAGAAACCTGATTTGCAAAATAAACAAATTTTGAAGCGTCAATAAGAATAGTGCGAATACGATTGCGACGGCAATTAGCTAAATCAAATAGACGGTAACAAATATCAACAATTGATTTATCCTCATTTGTAGTTAAGACATCGTATCGGGCTGATTTTAAACCATCAGTGTAATGGATTTCTAATTTCAACCGTTTCGAAATTTGACAACGCTTCCGCAATTGAAAAGCAATTTGCTCAGCCATCGTTTTTATAACGGCACGTAAAATAGATCGATCATTAGTATCTCTTGGAATTACCACTTGTTCAATAATATGATCAATTAAAGTGGGCGGACGGACTACAGAGGTGTCTTGCCCTTGTGTCTCACGCACGACCTGTTTAAAATTTTTACCGAATATCACAGCTCCTTCGTTAGGATATTTTGTAATGCTTTGGATGTCGTGGATATGATTCAAGTATAAAAATTGCACAATTTTTTTTACCTGCGGAATATGTACCGACGGCAATATTGGAGATTCCAGAGGTGAAAGAAAACGCGACTCTTCTCCAAGAGAAATTTCATTGATAGTTTCAGGTATAACAGCTGTTGAAATACGGCTTATCAGTTTATTAACACTAATCCCAACAGTACTGTTTAAACTTGTTTTATTGGTAATTACGTTAGCAACCGAAACCCCTGCTTGCTGATAGCTTGGATAAAGATGTTTCATTCCGGCCATATCGAGATAAAACTGTCCAAAATGAACCGGCTCAGCTATTGGTGTAAAGGTAGATACCGTTTTATAAAGGTATGAATTAAGTCGCGAGTAGAGAGAGCGATTATAAGGCATTAGCAACGCACTATGACTCATTTTACGCGCTAATGATAACGACATTCCTTTATAGATGCCTTCTTCTTCCGCCTCAGGAGATACGGAAATAATCGTACCATCTTGCTGCTGCGATGAAATAATAGCTACCGGACGTGTGCGCAACGAGGCATCCATCAAGCGCTCAGCCTGAAGCTCAAAATCTTTTAAGCGTATGTGAAAAATAGAAGTAGCCATGCCCCACTACTTCTGTATTTAGTAATATTCCCTAAAAGAATAGAGTACAATTCCATTGATCTGAAAATTATCGGTATTCTGGATTTTGATAATAGGAAAATCAGGATTACGCGGATGCAGTTCCACTTTATCTCCTTTGGGATAATAACGTTTTAAAGTAGCCTCGCCATTAATGAGCGCTACCACCATTTGTCCGGGTTCAGCTTGCGGGGTTTTCCGCACAATGACATAATCGCCATCTTCGATGTTATCATCCTGCATAGATTGTCCTTTGACCTTTAGTACAAAGTTGTCGGGACGTACAAAAGGAGCCGGCACATTGATCGATTCCGCATTTTCCAAAGCTTCAATCGGTTCACCGGCAGCAATTATTCCTAATAGCGGTAGAAATGTTGGTACGGCGTGCTCTTCGGAAAGAATAAGTGCCCTTTTGCCATTTGGACCGCGGGCGCGATGTATATATCCGTCATCCGTAAGTGTTTTTACATACCAGTGGACCGTTCCCAAGGAGGAAAATCCTAAGGACTCCATGATATCTTCGTAAGATGGAGCTTGATTATTTTCTATCGTGTAACGTTGAATGAAATCCAAAAAACGTTGTTGTTTGTATGATATTGGCTTTTTCATAATAAACTCGTAAGTTTGTCGTAAGTATTTTAATGGTTTTATCGGTGTAATGCAAGAGAAATCTTAGTAATATTAATATAATCATAGTTGAGAATAATATAATGTCAAAAATTTTATTATTACTATCCACGCTTTCTATAATTGTGTCAGCGCAACAAGTAAATTTATCCGAGTCAAATTTGCCAATTATAATTATAGATACTGATGGTAAAACCATTGTTAATGAACCTAAAATAGAAGCTCATATGGGTATTATCTCGGGGGGTACACCCAATCACGTTACAGATACATTTAATAATTATGATGGAATGGTAGGAATAGAGATTAGAGGTGCTTCCTCATCTGGTTTCCCAAAAAAGTCTTACGCAATAGAAACTAGAGATGATGTCGGTAATGATATTGATGTATCATTATTGGAAATGCCGGAAGAAGAAGATTGGATATTATATGGACCATACACTGATAAAACTCTATTGCGTAATGCGTTAATATATGAACTTGTCAGACAGACGGGAGGATATGCTTCGCGGACAAAATACTGTGAATTGATTATTAATGATGAATATCTTGGCGTTTATATATTAATGGAAAAGATAAAAAAAGATAATAATCGAGTTGATATAAGTAAACTTACAGAAAGTGAAATTAATGGAGATGATTTAACGGGAGGGTATATAATTAAAGTTGATAAAAAAGCAGGTTCTGAAACAAATGGTTGGGAGTCGGAGTATGAACCATTCTCGGGTGCATGGCAGCGAATATTTTATCAATATCATTATCCAAGTGGAGATAAAATTGTTCCCGAACAAGAAGAATATATACAGAATTATATTGAGAACTTTGAATCAATTATGTATGATCCACAGAAATGCTATGATTCTAATTTAGGATATCGAACACTAATTAATGTTGAATCATTAGTAGATTATTTTATATTTAATGAATTCGCTAAAAACCTTGATGGATATATAGCAAGTTTTTACATGTATAAGGACAAAGATAGTAAAGATCCTAAATTACATTTTGGTCCTGTTTGGGATTTTAATTTATCTATGGGAAATAGTTATGATGCAATTCATAAAGACCCGGATCATTGGAGATTTACAATTCCATTGAACGAATGGGAGATCAACAACCGATGGACGATGGAACCTTTCTGGTTACATACAATTTGGGATGACCTTGAATTTCAGCAGGACTTTAGAAACAGGTGGAATGAGTTGAGGATTACTGTATTGTCAGAAAAAAATATAATGTCAGTTATTGATGGTTTTGTTAATGAAGTAGATGAACCACAATCAAGAAACTATTTTAAATGGGACGTTCTTGATTCGTTGCTATATGGAAATCCGGAAAACCCACCAGGCACTTATGAGGGCGAAGTTGAAAATTTAAAAAATTGGATTTATGAGCGACTATCTTGGATTGATGAGAATATAATGAAGACACCTCTTAAGATCGAAGACGACAATAGTATAGATATTTTTAAACTAGTAACTAATTATCCGAATCCGTTTAATTCATCTACTTTGATTAAAATAATAACCAACAGGGATAGTCCTTTAACTATAGAAATATTTGATATTAACGGCGTGTTGGTCGAAGCAATCACTAAAGATTATGTTGTGTCGGGGGAATATAATTTTGAATGGAATGCAAAAAGATTAAGTTCGGGGATATATATTGTAGTTGCCAAAAGTGGCAATATTGTAAAGTCAAAAAAAATGTCTCTACTAAAGTAGGTAAATATTATCCATGGAAAATATTCAATTAATTGAAATAACACTTCTGCAATTCGGAGAAACTTATGGGTTATTATATTGACGCAGAAAAAATAAGTTTAGATGAATTGCAAAAAAGGATTGAAGAGACCGATTTGGTTCCAAGTCGTAGGTCACTGTTAGAAAACATAATAGGAAATTTCAAGGTATTAAAAAATAATGGATATGTTACATTTGCTGACTTACGAAGAGATTTAAAAAACTCTAAAAATATTCCCTCGGTTTCAAATAAAACAGGAATTAGTTCTGAATATTTGACATTGCTAAGGCGAGAGATAGAAAGTTATTTTCCAAAAGTTTTTCCAGTGAAAGCATTCAACTGGTTTCACCAAGAAGATATTGAGAAATTAGAAAAGCAAGGCTATAAAAATTCCGTCTTATTGTTTGAAGCTTTAAGTTCATCCCAAGAAAAAGAGAAAATTTCAACTGAGCTTGGAATTAATATTAAGGTAATAGATGAAATTTCATGTCTTGTTAATCTTACAAGAATACAATGGACGAGTCCTTTAGCAGCTAAAATGTTGATTTCTGCTGGATATAACGATGTAAATAGTGTGGCTGAAGCAAATGCAGATAAATTGTGTGATGAATTGGACAGAGTTAATAAGGAGAATAAATTTTTCAAAGGGAAAATTGGACTAAGAGATATAAAGAGACTAATAAAGGCTGCCTCATATGTTTCATAATATAATTTTAATTAATTCATTATTAGTAATATCAAAAATCTAGGCGCTAAATAATGGAAAATATTCAAATAATTGAAATAACACCTGAAAACATAAATGAGTATGGTATGTTCTTCAACAAAAATCCCAAAACGGAAGGGTATAAGCAGAAAGTTAAGTGGTATTCAGAAACGTATAAACAGGGCGTTAGAATGAATATCGCCATAAAAGAAGATGGCGAAAAAGCAGGACTTATTGAATATGTTCCGGCTGAATTTGCATGGCGACCTGTTGATGCGCCCGGATATATGTTTATTCACTGTATGTTTATTTATCTGAATAAAAACAAAAAACTTGGCTATGGCTCGCAGATGGTAAAAAAATGCGAAGAGGATGCCAAAAAGTTAGGCATAAAAGGTGTAGCTGTAATGACAAGCAAGGGGGCGTGGATAACCAATAAAACATTATTCTTAAAAAATGGTTATGAAGTTATTGATGAGAATGGTCGCTTTGAATTATGTATTAAAAAATTCAATAAAAAGGCGTCAAATCCCAAACTGCTCAAATGGCAGGAAAATGCAATATCAAATAAGGGGTGGAGTTTAATGTATTCCTATCAATGCCCATGGAATTGTAGTTCGGTAGAAGCCATGAGTAAAGTTGCCAAGGAACAAGGAATAAATTTAAATGTATCAAAGATTACTTCTGCCAAGGATGCCCAAAAAGCACCAACCGGATTTGGAGTATTTAATCTATTGAAAGATGACAAAGAATTGGTAGATCATTATATTAGTAAAACAAGATTTTTGAATATTTTAAATGAAAATAAATAGCCACAGATGCGCAAATAAAAACAAAAATATTTCAAAATTTTTAGTACATCATGAACTTAATATATTAACATGACAGACCTGCTATACAAAGAGGAAAGTTATAAAATAATTGGAATCTGTATGGAGGTTCACAATAATCTTGGAGCAGGATTACTTGAAATTGTTTACAAAGATGCTTTAGAGTTTGAATTTAAGAATGCAAATATTCCATTTAAGAGAGAAGTCGAATACGAAGTAAACTATAAAGGAACCATTCTTCCTCATAACTTTTATGCTGATTTTATGATATTTGACAAGATTATATTAGAAGTAAAAGCAACCAATGGAATTGCTGATGAATATATAGCGCAATGTATAAATTATTTAAAAGTTTCAAATAATAAACTTGCGCTTTTAATAAATTTTGGAGAATCAAAATTAAAGTATAAACGAATTATATTGTGAATAATCACGAATTCGCGAATGAATTTTTAGTTTTTAGTTTATTCATGTATTTTTTGATTAAGGTAAGAATTCTTAGTTAAAATTAATTGTAATAATAAAGGAACGCTATAATTACATAAATAAGCTTTTTATTTTAAAATCTTATTCGTGCATTAGTGGCCAAATAAAAATTATGTTGAATAAAATGAAATCCCATTTAGCAGGAAATAAATCACCAGTTGTATTAATTGTATTGGACGGAGTAGGGCACAATGAAAATCCTAAGGGGAATGCCGTACTTGCTGCCAATACACCGAATTTAGATAGTTATTATAAAAAATATCCATGGACCTTATTGGATGCTTCTGGCGAAGCGGTTGGACTACCTGCAGGATTTCAAGGATCGAGTGAGGTGGGACATTTAAGCATGGGCGCCGGACGCATTGTTGAGCAGGAATTAAAACGCATCAACGATAAATTGGAGGACGGATCTTTATTTGCAAATGAGAATTGGCAAAAGCTAATTGATACTTGGAAAAAGAATGACTCACAATTCCATTTTTTTGGACTCTTGCAGGATGAGGGAGTGCACGCGCACCAAGATCATTTATTCAAATTAATGAAGCGTGCACGACAGGAATTCCATGAAGGGAAAATTGTTGTTCACCCTTTTTTGGATGGGCGCGATACTCCACCCCGCAGTACGTTGGAATTTTTTTATATACTCCGCCAACAAATGACAGAAATCGGAAATTGCAAAATCGGAACAATCATGGGTCGTTATTATGGAATGGATCGTGTAAAAAGTTGGGACCTAACCGACCAAGCCTATCATTGCATTGTAGATGCAATCGGCAAGAAAGCCGCTGAACCGGAAACCGCTATCAAAAATTCTTATGAAAATGATAAGACTCCAAGCGGCGTTGATATGTTCGACGAATACATCGAACCGCATGTAATCAATGGTTATTCCGGCGTTGCTAATGGCGATGTAATTCTACATACAAATTATCGGCAAGACCGTGCCATACAACTTACGCGCGCCTTTGTTGAATCGGATTACCCGGGCAAACTGCATCGGAAACCGCAAGTTGTGTATGTTGGGCTCTCCCGCTATTATGATGAATTTGAAGACTATTTATTAGGCGGATCGGACGACGACGAGAATAAAATAGATAATTTAGTCGGACAGGTAATTTCCGAAGCCGGAATGAAACAACTGCGCTTAGCTGAGACTCAAAAATTCCGTCATGTAACAAGCTTTTTTAATGGCAAATCCACTACACCATTTCCTAACGAGGAACAGGTTGAAGTCCCAAGCCGGTTTGATCCATCGAGCTTTGCTGAACACCCCGAAATGGAAGCCTACAATGTTACCGCTGAATTATTGAAGCGGATAGAGAACAATCCTCATAATTTCATTTTAGTGAATTACGCTAACGGGGACATGGTAGGTCATACAGGTGATATGGAAGCGGCAACGAAAGCGGTAGAAATTTTAGATAAAAATCTTGGGGAAATAATTCCGCTTTTATTGAAACTTGATGCTAAGATAATCATTACCGCTGACCATGGCAATTGTGATCAAATGATCGATTACGAAACCGGACAAGTTCGCACGAGCCATTCTTTGAATCCGGTGCGTTGTGTCTATATTGATAGAACCTTGCGAAGGTTTGGAACCTTCGCAAGGTTAGATGATACCGGTAGTATTAAATTAAAGCAAAACGGAATTCTACCGGATATTGGTCCTACAGTTTTGCATCTGCTAGGATTTGATATACCTGAGGAAATGACGGCGGATGTTTTGATAGAACCTTGCGAAGGTTCCAAACCTTCGCAAGGTTGAAGCTTCGTGATTCGCAGGTTTATAATTTCATTTTTATGTATGTAAAAAACGGAATATATCATATTTACAATCGCGGTTGTAACAAGGAGAATATTTTTTATAATGACGATAATTATTTATATCTACTAGAAAAATTGAAAGGCGAAAAAGATAAATATAAAACAGATGTTTTAGTTTATTGCCTTATGCCTAATCATTATCATCTATTATTAAAACAAAAGTCCGATAAACCAATTTCAAGTTACATTCAGAAAGTATTTAATGGATATGTACAAGCTATCAATAAACAACAAAAGCGTTCAGGAACATTATTTGAAGGAAGAGCAAAATCTGTTTTAGTTGATAAAGAAGAATATTTGATACATTTAATTCGATATATCCATATTAATCCTGTTGTAGCAAATTTTGTTAAGAAACCTGAACAATGGCAATTTTCAAATTACCTTGAATGGATTGGAAAGCGGAATGGTTTATTGTTTAGCAAAGAAGTATTTAATAGGTTATTTGACTCTGATAAACATTATCAGGATTTTGTTGCGGATTATATCGAAGATATGAAAACAGTAAAAGTAATGCAAAAATATTTATTTGATTAATAAGAACGGAACCTTGCGAAGGTTTCAAACCTTCGCAAGGTTGAAGCTTCGGGATTCGCAAGGTTGGGTAAGGTGGTGGATTGGTTAAAAAGGGGTTCAATACTCGCGTTCTAATCAAAGAAGTTTTATAATAATTACTGCAAATACAAAGTAATATCAAAATATAACATTTTCTATATTATGACAACCAATTTCTGTCGAACAAAATTATAATGTAAATATTTCAATTAATCCTTGCGCTATACATCGCATTTTGCGAATTTTTAGAGATAATTCCAGGCATGAAACAAACAATTAAACATAAATTGGAATCTGGATATAATACTTACCCTTACTGGCGGGGTTCTTCCCCGCATTTGTCAAATAATAATAAACCCCAAGGAGTTACTATGAACCGTATTGTTAAAATACTTATGGTCCTAGTGCTACCACTTGCGCTGTTCGCGCAGAATACAATTACCGGTAATGTTACCGATGCCAAAACTGGCAAAAGTTTACCCGGTGCAAATGTAGTGGTGGGCGGGACCACAATGGGTGCGGCAGCTGATGTAGACGGGTATTTTGTCATCGAGAATGTTCCTGATGGCACATATACTTTAACTACTTCAGTGATCGGTTATGTGAATGGTAATGCGACTATTACTCTTCCTGGCGTAGGAAGTGTAGACTTTGCACTCACAGCCTCTGCCCTTGAAATGAGTGCATTGGAAGTTTTTGCCTCACGTGCTACTCGCAACACACCTGTTGCTTACTCAAATGTTGAAAAAACTGATGTTGAGTTCCGTTTAGGTTCTCAAGATATTCCCATGGTGCTAAACATGACACCAAGCGTATATGCAACAATGCAAGGTGGCGGTGCCGGTGATGCACGTGTAAACGTTCGTGGTTTTAACCAAAACAACGTTGCCATTATGATCAATGGTGTTCCGGTCAATGATATGGAAAATGGCTGGGTATACTGGTCCAACTGGGACGGCGTAGCCGATGCAACTTCATCAATTCAGATGCAGCGTGGATTAAGTGCTGTTAACTTAGCCACACCATCAATTGGTGGTACCATGAACATTATTACCGACCCGGCTGCAATTGAAAGAGGCGGTAAATTTAAACAAGAATATGGTAGTGGCACTTTCTTAAAAACCACTGCTTCATATCATTCCGGTTTGATCAATGATAAACTTGCTTTTGGTGCAACCGTTGTTAGAAAAATAGGCAATGGTGTTATCGATAAAACTTGGACGGATGCATGGGCTTACTATTTTGGTGCAAGCTATGCGTTGAATGAAGCACATCGCTTAGAGTTCTATGCAATTGGTGCCCCACAGCGTCATGGACAGAATCGTTACAGACAAAATATTGCCTCATACGATGTTGATTTTGCCAAAAGTATAGACGATTATAATCAAGATGGAATTGATGTTTATGGTCCTGTTGGTGAAAAGGGTAGAATCAATGATGCTGATTATGACGATTATAATGCAGGACGTTTTTATAATGAGAACTGGAATACTGTAAACAGCGACTATACAGGAAAACAGTATGATTATATGTATGGCGCCAGAGAACATGATCGTCATGATCCTGATTACTTGAACGAAAGCGAAAACTACTTCCATAAACCACAGGTCAATTTGAACCATTATTGGACGATTAATGATGCAATGCGTCTATCGTCCACCTTCTATTTCTCAGGTGGTTCAGGTGGTGGAACGGGTGTATTCGATGACCTTATGTGGACCCCTAATCCATCACGTCTCCCGGATTGGGATGCAACAATCGCTATCAACCAAGGCACATTAGATCGTAAAAACAAAGCAAAAGAAGCCGGACAATCCGTTGGTTACTTGCGCAATAGCTACAACCGTCAGTGGACATTAGGTGCCATTTCTAAATTGAGCTATGATGTTAATGAAGACCTTAAAGTACAAGCCGGTGTTGACTGGCGTACAGCCGAGATCGAACATGGTCGCGAAGTACGTGATCTTTTAGGTGGTACATACGCAGTTAATGGCGACTGGTATAGTGGAAAATATAATTTCCTCTATAATGAATTTGATGAAACTGAAGCAGATGCGAGAGTTGGTCTTGGTGACATTATCAACTATCATAACCATAATACTATTGATTGGTTGGGCTTCTTTGCTCAAGGCGAATATAATTTGAATCGTTTCTCACTTTATGGAATGGGTGGATTCTCATTTATCAAATATGGCTTAACCGACCATTTCAAGAAAGCATCGAATTATTCTGATCTTTCGTATGTAACCGCTTCAGATAAAGGTGAATTAATGATCGAAGCTGATCCTGTTATGTCATTCCAAGTTAAGGGTGGCGGTCTATATCATGTAAATGAAGATATTGATGTGTTTACTAATTTCGGTTATGTTCAAAAACCACCGATACTAGACAATATCATTGATGATGTTGAGATATCTTTATCACCAGATCCAGCTAACGAAACCTTTATTAGTGTTGAAGCTGGTGCCAACTTCCGTATGATGAATGGTCGTTTGAATACTAAGCTCAATGTATATAATACAATGTGGAGAGACAGAACGGTAACTCGTAATGTTCTATCGGGAGCAGGTTCCAGCGGTGATACCGATATTATATTCTTGACCGGTATGAATCAAGATCATTTGGGTGTTGAAGCCGAAGTTGCTTTCCAACCGATTGATATGTTCCGTTTAGATGCTGCAATTTCTTACGGTATGTGGGATTATGCTGCTGATGCAGAAGGAACATATAAAAATATCGCAGCACAAACCACTGAAGACTATCTATATTCAATCGAAGGTTTGAAAGTTGGCGATATGCCACAAACCATCGTGGCGCTTGGTGCAACTGTATTCCCAATTAAGGGAATGAATATTCAAGCAGTCTTCAATTATTACGACAGACATTGGGCTGACTGGGATCCGCAGAGCAGACAAGTAAACGAAGGCGATGAACCTGATCGTGAAGACAGCTGGCGAATTCCAAGTGCATATAAGGTCGATCTACATGCAGCTTATAATTTACCCTTTGATTTTAAAGGTGTAAAACTGCAGGTCTTTGCTCATGTGTTTAACGTACTTGATGAAATATATGTACAGGATGCAACTGATAATAGTTCATACAATGCATATACAGGCGATGGCAAAAACCACGCTGCTGATGATGCTGAAGTTTATTTAGCAACACCACGTTACTTTAATGCCGGAATTAATATATTACTCCCATAATACATTAATTTGATGGATTAAATAAAAACCCCTCCCGATAAATCGAGAGGGGTTTTTATTTTACCCCCTTTGTCCTTTGGACATCTCCCCCTAATTTAGGGGGAGAATTAAAGAGGGGGTATTTTTAAAACCAATTAAATTTAGAATATGAAAAAAGATAACCCATTCATCGGAATAGCCGGAAATATTGGTGTTGGTAAAACCACCTTTACTGAAATAGTATCTGAAAAGCAAGGTTGGCATCCTTTTTATGAATCGGTTATGGACAATCCCTATTTAAGCGATTTTTACGGAAACATGAAACGCTGGAGTTTTAATCTGCAAATCTATTTTTTACATCACCGTTTCCGCAATCATGTAAAGATGTCAAACCTTTCTCGAGGGGTTATTCAAGACCGAACCATTTATGAAGATGTTGAGATTTTCGCAAAGAATCTGCATGAACTGGGAAACATAGATGATAGAGATTGGGACAATTATCGCAATCTATTCCAAGTAATGATTTCATTTCTTAGAAAACCCGATTTAATAATTTACCTGAAAGCCTCAACCGATACTTTATTGACACGTATCAAAAAACGTGCGCGCGACTACGAAAAAACTATCGACCCTGAATATTTACATACTTTAAATGTATCATACGATAAGTGGATTTCAAATATTAGTGACATCCCGGTTTTAAAAATAGATACAAATAATTTTAATATCTTTAAGGATAAAGACGTGTTACAATCAATCATTGTAGATATCGAAAATAAGTTGTGATATTGATTAATTATATAGTAGCGGTTTTATTTCTACCAAGTTTGTCATTCCCGATTTAGTCGGGAATCCATATATATTATAAAATTATGTATAACTTATATTATGTTTATATTTTAGCAAACAAGCGTAATGGTACACTTTACACGGGCGTTACCAATAATCTTGAAAGACGTATATATGAACATAAAAATAATTTAATAGAGGGCTTTACAAAAAGATATAATATTCATGAGCTTGTTTATTATGAAGAAACTAACAATATTGATGATGCTTTATTATTAGAGAAAAGAATAAAGAAATGGAATCGTATATGGAAGATACGGTTGATTGAAAGAGAAAATCCGGAATGGAAAGATTTAGCAAAACATTGTTTTAAAAATGGATACCCGCCTACGCGGGCATGACAGTATGGTTTTATTTGTAGTCCGGCTTAATTGGGAAAGACAAACATATATTATTTTAACTCGCGTAATTCCTGCTGAAGCTGTGCTTCTTCCATAACCGCTTCGATCGGATCTTCTCCACGCTGTTCTAATTCACGTATTTTAAATCTTGCTGCTTTAATCTTTTCCTTAATCGGAACAGATCTTAAAACATTGATACAATCCTTTACTTCCTGTTCAGGATCTTCCTGTGGTCTGTCTTCCATTAGAATTTTAGTGATCAGTTCACGTTCTGCTTTTTTATCAAACTGGTCAATTACTGAGGAATAGTTTATATCATTATATATTGGTAATAAAATACCGGCCAATTTTTTTAATACCGGTTCACTAAATAGATCTAATTCAATTTTATCTCTAACTAATTGTCGGATTTGTGGCTCATCGTTTGCTAATAGCTTAACTAAAATTAATTGTGCTTTTTGCATTAAAGATGTCAATTCCAATAGTTGATCTTCTGCTTGAGTTTCGCTTAGATTTGTCCGCTGACGAGTTTGTTCTCTTTTCAGTCTCTGTAATAATTCATTCTCATCAATTTGTAAGCGCTGACTGATATTTTTTAGTATGCTATTACGAATAATGCTATCACTGATTCCTGCTATTGCGAAAAGAATATCACTGACAAATTGCGATCGTTCTGCTGAAGAATGATTTTTAATATTTTTTGAACTGATCTGAAAGTCTATCAGTGATTTGGCCGATTCTGCACCTTTTTGAACAGCTTCTGCACCACTATTGCGAACCCAATCATCAGGATCAATTCCGCCCGGCACTTGCACGACTAATGGCTCTACTCCGCCTTGATATAACAAATATCCGGCCCTGATGGCAGCGTCTGTACCAGCCCTATCACCGTCATAAGTTAGATAAACCAGATTTGTAAATTTTTTAATTTGCTGAACATGACGCTCGGTGAATGCAGTTCCTGAAGCTGCAACCACATTCTCAATTCCTGCTTGATATAGTTGAATAAAATCCATGTACCCTTCCACTAAAAACACTGCTCCTTTTTCCCGTATAGATTGGCGGGACAAATGTAATCCATATAAAACATCGCTTTTGTGGTATAGCGGAGTTTCCGGTGAATTTAAGTATTTAGCCGGTTCATCTTTATCTAATGTACGACCTCCAAAGGCGATAACCTTGCCCGCCTGATTAAATATTGGGAACATAATACGATTTCTGAATCTATCGAATATCCCTTTTTCAGATTTTGTAAATAATCCGGATTTTTCCAATACATCTTTAGAATACTTTTGCGATTTTACTTTATTTAATAAATCTTCCCAACCTGCCGTAGCTAGCCCAATTTTGAATTTTTTAATTGTTGATGATTTCAATCCACGTTTTTCCAAATAATCCATCACCTTTTTACCATCCTCCGAAAATAAGTTTTTCTGAAAAAGATTTACGGAAAATTCATGAATATCGTATAAATTGGTGTAGTAATCCTTATCTTCCGCATCTCCACTTAACTTGACCTCAATTCCGTACTTGTCACCAAGCTGTTTAACAGCATCAACGAAATTAATCTTATCATATTCGGTTAAAAAAGTAAACACATTTCCTCCGGCGCCACAGGCAAAACATTTATAAATCTCTTTTACCGGTGAAACATACAGGGAGGGGTGCGTATCATTATGGAATGGACAAATACCTACAAAATTCTGTCCTCTTTTGCGCAGATCAAGATACTGCGATATTACATCGACAATATTGGCGGCATCGCGAACGCGATCAATTACTTCGGGTGCAATCCGAGCCATCACTCAGTTTCTTCTTGAGGGCCACCTTCTTCTTGAAGGTCATTTATAATTTTTGAATCTACATAATCCTTTCCGGCTTTCACCGGATCATCCCAACCAAAAAATTCAACGTTTTTATCACGGATATTCTTCACAATTCGGGCTATTTTCGACTCTTCATACAAAGTGTCCGTCCAAATCTGAACAGGAAGCAACTCAAAAGTCCATAAAATTATTGCGATAGGTATTGTACCTTTCAAACCACCGATGATAGATCCTAGCAACTGATTTAATAATCTTGTCTTTTTAAATCCAACAAATTGATCGATGAAATCAGCAATTATTCTAGTTGCGATCAATGCAACAACAAAAATCAATGCAAAACTGATAAACAAGATTATGTATGGGTTAACATCAAAGTCCTGCTGTAGGATTGTTGCAAAATCAACATAATAAGTAATACCAAGCCAAATAGTAATGATCAAACCGATAATTCTGCCGATTTCGGTTATAAATCCTCTTGTAAAACCGCCTATACCAAGAAACAATATAAAGGTGGCTGCAAATAGATCAAAAAGCGGAACCGCATTCATTGTAAAAGTTCTCGCAAAAATAGCTGAGCCTTTTTTCCATCAATCATTCCTGCTCCCTTTTTCATTATTATTGGCATCACCTTGCCAATATCAGATAATGATTGTGCCCCCGCTTCACCAATAGCAATTTTTACAATACTTTTTATCTCTTCGTCGGTCATCATTTTTGGTAAATATTTTTCGATGATTTGCAATTCTTTTGCTTCTTGTTTAACCAGGTCTTCCCGACCACCATCCTTGAACATTTTAATTGATTCTTTGCGTTGCTTTGCTAAAGTTTGCAGTACTTTAATTTCTTCAGTTTCAGACAAGTCTTCACGTTTTTCAATTTTTTTATCCTTCAGCTTTGCAAAAACTACTCGCAAGGTCTTAGCCTTATCCGCCTCCTTGGCTTTCATCGCTTGGTACATATCAGCTTGTATTTTTTGAAATAATGTCATCATTCCCCCTATTAAGTTTGATCGATACGCTTCATAGCAACTAACAAGTTATCTTGGTTTGTATCAAAACCAATAAATCGTCGCCCACGCAATTTTGCGATAACGCCGATATCTCCATTTCGCATAAATGGATCAACGATATAATTTAATTTAAATGAACTAGCGTCCAAAATACGGTTAATTAACGGTTTGGGCTTATGATCTTTTTTGTCAAATTCTGAATCAGGCCTAATATTTACTATGTCGTGCCAAAAATTTGACAATCTTTCTTTATGTCCGGTATTTAGTAACAATTTCCCCGCTCCTACCGATTCTTGCCCAAACAGAAATTCATTGGTTTTGGTCGCAAACCAAATATCGCTCATTTGATTTTTCCATGTAGCTACTTTAGTTTGATCATCCGCATTATCGTCCCGCCAAGTGATCCTAGTTTGAACCTTAAATATACCTGACAATAGCGAATGGAACATTCCTGAATACCGCCAGCCACAAAGCAGATAAATTGCCCCGGTAATTTTCAACACCCTAAACGCTTCTTTTAACCAGTCTTCATTCCATTGATAAAATTCTTGTAACGTTAATTGATGACCCTTGTCATGCACATTCCGCCATGGATCCTCGGGAGGATCAGCGATAATTAAATCAATAGAATTTTCCGGTAATTTCGATAATCCCGTTAATCCATCAGCCAAAAATATTCCTTCCCGCATATCGTCCTCTGTCATATTTATATCATCTGCAGTTTGCAGAGCAGGCAGATACCGATTGAGGTCGGCAATGCTTAGTCCTTCATATGGCTCCAAAGGATTGGCAAATAATGGCATTTTTTCAGAAATATTCATAATAAAATTTAAAAATAGAACTCCTTGTAAAAAATACAATTCCCAAAAAGGTAATTTTGTTCAAAATAATATATAATCTGAGTAATTTATATATTATGAAAGAGAAAAAAAAAGTAATATTTATATGTACCGGTAATTCTTGCCGATCTCAAATGGCTGAAGGCATACTGAGAGCTTTAGCGGGAGAGCGGTTTGAAGTATATAGCGCAGGCAGTCACCCTAGCAAGGTACATCCGATTGCAATAAGGGTGATGAAAGAGATCGGTATTAATATTGCAACGCACACCTCTGACCCGATTGATAAATACTTTAGTTATGGAATCGAGTATGTAATTACGCTCTGTAACAATGCCCGCGATTTTTGTCCTACCTTTCCCGGTAAGGCAAAAAAAATTCACTGGAGTATTAACGATCCATTCCGCAGCTGGCGCAACGACCATAAGATTATTGGACGGTATCGCAAAACCCGCGATGAAATCCAAGAACGGATTGAGCAACTGATTCAATTAATATAATGTTTTAATTCTTTAAAGATTTATTCTAATGCGGCTTATAAAAATATTTGCTTTTATTTTATTGGCTGTCACTGTATCGTTTTCACAAGTCATAATAATTAATGAATTTCATGCTAAGCCTGTTACCGGCCAAATTGAGTATGTGGAATTTTTCCACAATGGCATCAATCCAATAAATTTAGAAAACTGGTATGTTTCAGATAGTAATATAAAAAAATATATATTACCCAATACTATAATACAGCCGGGTGAATTCTTTGTTTTTGCCAAATATGATTCTGATTTAGCATCAATAATACCTATCGGAGCACACTATATACAATCAGTCGATGGATTCCCTGCACTAAATAACGATGGAGACGCTATTCGGATTTATGATAATAATGATGTAATTATAGATTCCCTTATTTATAATTCAAGCTGGGATGTTAATTATGAGTTCTCTACAGAAAAAGTGCGTTTACCAATGCCAAATATTTTCAATAATTGGAGAAAAAGTAAAGTGCTCTATGGTACTCCCGGTGCACCAAACAGCGTTGCTCCATTAGCTATTGATGGAGAAATTATTACTTCTAACACAACTGTGAATCCATCAATAATCGGAATAAATGATAAAACATATGTTAGTGTAGATGTAGCAAATGTTGGATTATCTCCAATTGCAGGCAACATAATAATCAAACAATCAGGTACAACAGTTGGCACACAATCATTTGGAAACATTGCTCCACTAGACACGTCTACTATAACCATAGAAACAGGAGTACTTTCCTCAGGAGAAATAACATTAGATATTACACTTGATGTAACAGGCGATTTGGATTTATCAAACAATACAGGAATTGCTGAGGTAAGCGTTAAATTTGAACAACATGTATTTTTAATAAATGAATTTCATGCTCAACCGATTGATGATCAAATTGAATTCGTGGAAATTTTACATCGTGGCAACGCACCAATTGATTTAGCGAATTGGCGTATTGCCGATAACCGAGATGGAACGACTTATCGGTTAAAAACGGCAATCGTACAATCGGGAGAGTTTGTGATAATTACAGCAGATTCGTCAATGTACAATATGGTTCCGATTGGAACTCATTATCTTATTCCAACCGGAGGATTGCCAGCTTTAAATAATAGCGGGGATGGCATAAGAATATTTGATCCATATAATACTCTAATTGATTCGTTAACATTTGACCCTAATTGGGAAGTAATATCTGGCTACTCCACGGAAAAGATTCTCCCAAATTTCGCATCGGAAATTTCGGGAAATTGGAAACAATCCACCGCCATAAATAAAATGACTCCTGGGCTGCCAAATTCTGTAATTCCATACAATATTGATGGCGCCATTCAGGGAAATATTTCCTATACACCTGCATATCCTAAAGTTGGTGTAAATATTACTATTAAAGTTCCCGTATACAATGCCGGAATACAAACCATTACTGGAGCCCTTACCGCTTCACTCAATGGCAATATACTTGCTACGTCTAGCATACCTACTCTAAGTATGGGGCAGGAAACCAATGTTAATCTATTTATTTCATCATTGCCTTCCGGTAGGCACCAAATATTATTTGAATTATCCATCTCAGGAGATGAAGACCCTACCAATAATTCCTCTACAAAAAAGATTGGTGTATCCTATGAAGAAGGGGTAGTAAAAATAAATGAGTTTCATGCTCAACCTGGTGTTGGTCAAACCGAATTCGTTGAATTAGTATGCCATAAATCTATTGTAATTGACGGATGGCGAATAGCAGATAAAACAACATCAAATTTGTTACCAATTAAATATGTTGAAAAAGGTGATTACATCGTAATTGCCAGTGATACTTCACTGAAAGCACTAACCAACCCTGACGCACATTACTTTGTTCCATATGGTGGTTTACCAACTCTCAACAATAGTGGTGATAACATTTATTTACTAGATATGAACAATACTATAATTGATTCATTATCATATGGTGCAGGATGGCCGGTTGTAACCGATTCATCGGCGGAAAAATTGAAACCTGATTTAATTAGTAACGATCCCGCCAACTGGAAAACTTCTAAGGCAAATACAGGGATGACACCTGGTTATATTAATTCCAATCTTTTATTCGATTATGATGGAGAAATTATCGCTGATAGTATTATTATTCTACCACATTTCCCAAAGCCGAATGAGTCTGCTCAAATTGTTGTACCTATCACAAATCATGGAGCATTGCCAATCTCAGGTGAATTAATAATGACCGATGCAAGTAATTCAATTCTTGGAAATGTTATCGTTTCAAATATTTCACGGAGAGACACAGCAGATATTACTTTTAATTTGCCCGCAATGATTTCCGGTATTCATCCGCTTAAAATAAACTTTGAGATTACTGAAGATCAAAATCTAAGTAACAATGCCGCATCTGATACAATATATGTCAGTTACGAATTCGGCGATGTATTAATCAATGAGTTTTTAGCGAGACCAATAGCCACGCAGGCTGAGTTTGTGGAATTATTCAGTTTGAAAGAAATCGACATGATCAATTGGAGTATTGAAGACCTAACTCATACTCGACATTTTTTTAATGGTGGCACAATACCATCACGAGAACTGGTTGTACTAAGCGAGGATAACGCTTTCGAGACAATAATTCCATCTTCAGCCACCTTCTTTGAAGTATCTGATTTCCCATCTTTAAATAATTACGGTGATGCTATCTACTTGAGAGATTACACAGGTACAGTAATCGATTCACTTATTTACACAACTTGGTGGGATATGGCCACCGGTAAATCAACGGAAAAAATACATCCTGAATTTATGTCAAATGATTCCACAGGATGGAAAGTCTCCATCGACTCTACGGGAATGACACCGGGCAGAGCAAATTCAGTAGTGATGAAAAATATTGATGGTTCAATATTTACTGAAGGCATTAAAACGTCTCCTGAATTTCCTGCCTCAAATGAGACCATTCAAATTACTATTCCAGTTGTAAATAATGGATTGCATCCATTCCTGGGGAACTTAACAATTAGTGTAGATAGTCAAGTATTGACAAGCACCTCATTTGCCGAACTTAGTAAATCTGACACTGCGTATATTGAATTAGAAATACCACCGATGCAATCAGGGAGAAATGAAATTGCAATTATTTTAGACATTGATAATGATGAAAACCTTGATAATAATTCAACCGAGCATACTATTTTAGTGAGTTATAATTTTGGTGACGTAACAATAAATGAATTTTTAGCTGATCCCGAAGCTCCCCAAGCTGAATTTGTGGAATTAGTTGCTATTAAAGATATTGATCTAAATGGGTGGGCAATTAGTGACAATCGCAAACAACCTATAATTTTCTATGGTGTAAAGGCTGCATCAAATACATATATAGTTTTAACCGGTGATAACAATTTGGCATCGTTGATCCCTTCAGAAGCTGTTTTTATAAATATCACTAATTTCCCATCCTTGAATAATTCAGGTGACGGAATATTTTTATATGATTTCACCGGTAAAATAATCGATTCTCTGAATTATAATAATGCTGATTGGCCAATAAAAAGCGGTGTGGCGACCGAGAAACTTTTCCCCGATTATATTTCAAATGATGCGTCACGATGGATGACATGTACTGATTCGACAGGGACAACTCTTGGTCGCACAAACTCAGTTATATTACAAAATGTGAATGGCTCAATTATACCTGAACTGACAACACATTATCCTGAATTTCCGTCTTCAAGCGAAAGCATTTCATTCAACATTGCAATTAAAAATAATGGAATTAATGCAATTTCCGGAACAGTTGCGGTTTTGCAAAATGACATTGAACTTAATTCCGTTTTCTTCAATAATTTAATGTCAGAGGATACAACTATTGTATCATTCAATATTGAACCGTTGCAATCGGGCAATAATCGGGTTGAAATAATATTGGATGTTGCGGGTGATATGAATACTGCTGACAATCGCTTAGAATATAATATTTACGTAAGCTATCCATTCGGTGCAGTAGTTTTTAATGAATTCCTTGCGAGGCCTGATACTACGCAAGCTGAATTCATTGAAATCATAAGTTTCAGCAACATTGACCTGACAAACTGGTCAATTAGCGACAACACATTTAAACATTATTACTTTGGAGAGCTGTTTGCATCGGCTAACCAACCGATAGTAATTACATCAGATTCATCATTCATTGCCAAACTGCCGCAAGGAACTCCGCACGCTATTCCCATCGGCGGTTGGCCGACGTTAAATAATGAATCGGATGGATTATTCTTATACGATGCAACCGGAGAAATAATTGATTCACTACATTATGATGGATATTGGCCTTTAGCAGACGGCAGATCGACCGAGAAATTCCGGCCCGAGTTTGAGTCGTATAATATGAACCGATGGGGAATTGCCGTTAATGCCGAAGCAATGACACCCGGATCGGTAAACAGTCTGCATTTTGATGAGCTACCGGACAATGGCGCAATCGAATTTGAGGCCAATCCATTTTCTCCAAACGGAGACGGCATCAATGACGAATTATTAATAAAATACAAACTACCTTTTGAGCAGGGAATTATCAAACTGCAAATATTTGATATGACCGGGAGGAACATCGCCACACCGTATTGGAATGTTTATTTTCCACAGGAAGGAATATTGAAGTGGGACGGTAAGCGTGAAAATGGAGAAGTGGCGCGCATTGGAATTTATATCGTTAAAATATCTGCCAAGGATCCCGCAAGCAGCAACACTTGGGAAAAAGTCAAAACGGTTGTTTTAGCAAAGCAATTATAGTTATTTTAATACAAATATAAGGAGGATTATTATGGGTTTATGGAATTACATCGAATCAAAAGTTAAAGCCACTACCGTTTTTGACATCGGCGTACTTAAACTGTTATTGTTCGTAACCGGTTTGATATTTGGTGCTTACTATTCTGCAAGTGTATTGAATTGCATCAACTTTTGGTATGGCACATTCTTTGTGCTATTGATTTTAATGCTCTACCGAGTATTTAAGAAAAAAAGATCTTAACTAAATACTGAAAAGCAAAACCGCCCCGAATGGGGCGGTTTTTTATACCTTTGGAACAAATATCAGGTAAAATTCGTATTCAAAAAGTAAATATAATTTAGGAGAACTTATTATGCGTTATTTATTAACAATATTATTATTCTTGGGATTTAGTTTCGGTCAAACAACTACCGTTGTAAAAAAACAAGTAGCCAATGAAAAGAAAATCGAAGTAAAGGCGGAAGTTAAAGATGGGAAAGTGTTTTACAAGATCACTGAAGACGGTAAAACCGAAGAGTTTGAAGCAGACATGGATGATGAAGAAGCAATGGCAAAAATTCACGCTATGCTTAAGGAACATGATGTTGATGACGATGCCAAAGTAATAATCCACAAGCGGATTAAATCGCACGATTGCGAAAAGGAAAATTGTGATCCTGCAAAATGTAAACATGTATTAGAAGCCAAATGCAAAAAAGATGATATGGTTTGGCACGCTAAAGGCGACGATGGCGAGAAAAAGATAAAAATCATTAAAAAACATGAAATGTTAGATGAAAAGGCCGGTTATTTGGGTGTTCAGATTCAAGACCTATCAAAACAGCTTGGCGATCATTTTAAAGTAAAAGACGGAAAAGGCGTTCTTGTATCAGAGGTTGTTGATGATAGTCCTGCTAAAAAAGCTGGATTGAAAGCCGGTGATATTGTTACCAAAGTTAACGATAAAGAAATCGAAAATGCTGCCGACCTCACAAATACTATCCGTAGTTACGACCCCAATACCAAAGTTGCAGTCACAATTATTAGAGATGGAAAGAAAAAGCAGCTTGATGCTACACTCGGTGAGGCAGACAACACTTTTATGTATAAATATGGCAACCTGGATAAATTAAAGATCGGTGATGAGCATAAAATGTTGTTAAAAATGCATCCTGAAGGATTAGAAAAGTTTGATTTTCATGGTTTTCCATTTGATAAAGAAGAGTTAAAAGCAGAGTTGGATGAACTGCGCGAAGAAATGAAAAAAATGAAGGAAGAGTTAAAACAACTGCAAGATAAAAAGTAAATAATCCTTTCAATATTTATAAAAAAACCCCTGACTATCAGGGGTTTTTTTATATAATAACTCATTAGACCTTTCCTTTTATATCGTCAATCAATATTATTTTACATTAAATTTGCCTTAATCTAATGAAGAAATTATTTTTCCTTTCAATATTCGCCACTTTTAGTCTGATATTTGGTCAGGAATATATTTGGCCCACCAAAACCGGCCAAGAACTCACCTCCAATTTCGGAGAATTTCGTGATTTGCATTTCCATATGGGCATTGATATTCGTACACAGAGTACTGTTGATCACCCGCTTTACGCTATTCAAGATGGCTATATCTACCGCATTGCGACAAATTTTAGCGGCTACGGCAAAGTAATTTATATTAAAACAGTTGACAATAAGATTGCAGTATATGGACACTTGAATAGATTTAATGAAAATATTGAAGATGTAGTATACGCACTACAAAATGAAAATCGAACCTATGCAATAAATAAATATTTCACACCGGAGGAATATCCTGTCAAGCGGGGAGATATAATTGGATACTCAGGTAATTCGGGCGGTTCCACCGGACCGCATTTACATTTTGAATTGCGTAATGAATTTGACCGCCCATTAAATCCTTTGACTGCCGGACTTCCAGCAATTGATAACATTCCGCCACAATTCCTAGACGTTTCAATTATTCCATTGTCTCCCGGAATATTAATTAACAAATCTGCACTACCCCAAATATATTCGGCAATTGCAAATGTATCAAATAATTATAGCTTGAAAGATACTATATCGGTTTCCGGTAAATTTGGGATTGCAACTCGTGTATTAGATAAAATACAAGGTACATCATTTTTTTACCAAATTGAAAAATTAGAATTGTTGATTGATTCAATTTCTGCTTTTACTGTACACTATGATTTGCTTGATTTTAGCGAAGGAAAGGACATTGCTACTGTTTATGGTCAACCGGTAAATCACCCCAAGCGTGATGACTTTCAAAAATTGTACCGATTAGATACATATCCCAAACTGACAATCTTTAAAAATGAAAACTCCGGGATTATTAATTTATCTAAAGCTATTCATAAAATTGATATCTTAGCCTGGGATGCAGCTCAAAATAAATCAGTATTAACTTTTTATGTTAAAGTATATAATAAATCTAAAAATGTAAACAACGCTAATTTGCTCAATTTAACTAACTATTCTGTTTATAATAATAAATATAAAGTATTCAAGCCAGAACTTATACAATTGGAAAAAGGTGCAATATTTCAATTGCAAACTGATGATAATAATTCAGATAAAATTGTAGCATTTATCGAAAAGTCGGATAAACTGTTGACTTTCCCATTAATAAAAACAGGAAAAGATAATTATACAAGCAATTTAATTAATCTATCCACATTTAAAGAGCTAAAAACATGTGGGTTATTAATTTACTCCGATACTACTCAAAAATATATTTTCAGATTCAATCCGTCAGTGATTGTTCCAAACACGTACAAAAAAGTAAAATCTGCCGACAACCTTTGTTTTGTTGAAACAAACCAAACATTTTATGATACGACATTACTTTGGATAGCTAAGTCCGACCAGTTGATTAATAACAATATCCAAAATCGCAAGTCAGACATTTACGAATTACACCCCTATGGCATTCCATTTAAAAACGATGTTGATATTTCAATAACCATTAGTAATGATATTAATTTAGCACAATGTTCCATTTATACATTTGATAAAGAGAAGTTTACCTGGAAGTTTAAAAAAAGTCACATTGATACTACTCAAAATATTTTATCAGCTCGTTTAAATAAATCAGAAATCTTTACTATTCTGGAAGACACAAAACCACCGATCCTATTGTTTGCATATCCCAGTCATCAACAGGTTTATTCGGCAGATTCTTTGCAAAACTTTTTGATCACTTTAAATGATGATTTATCGGGTATTGACCAGTCCGAAGAAACTTTAAAAGTATTTTTAGATGGTAAAAGAATTTGGGTTGCCTACCAACCAATAGATAAAGAGATTTCTTATAATTTTCGAAATAATTTGAATGTCGGTGAACATAATTTGCATATAACCGTTCAGGATCGTTCTGGTAATTCAACCTCAAAATCAATTAAATTTTTTATTGAATAATGTTCTTTCCATATAAAGATGACAACCCGCGAATCGTAATTCCTTTCGTGTCATATGCAATAATTGCATTGAATTTGGTAGTGTTCTTCTATCAAATGGGACTTGATTTTGTGGCCAGCCAGGAGTTTACACTTTCATTTGGTTTAATACCGGCAACTTTCACAGATTTACCGCGCACCGATATTACTTTCGCTTATGCGCAATATTTGTCGGATGTAACCAATAACCGTATAATGATAAACGCTGTGCCAAACAGTCCTTACCTTACAGTTTTCACCTCGATGTTCATGCACGGTGGAATAATGCATCTTTTTGGGAACATGCTATTCCTATGGATATTTGGTGACAACGTGGAAGGGACATTAGGGCACATAAGATTTGCTATCTTTTACATTTTATGCGGAATCGGGGCGGCTGCCGGACAGATATTCGTTGATGTCAATTCTATGGTGCCCATGATCGGCGCCAGTGGTGCTATTTCCGGAGTATTGGCAGCATATATGTTGCGGTATCCGAGAGCGCGCATCCATACCTTTGTGTTTTTGTTTGTAATTTTTACAACTATAAAAGTCCCTGCTTTCATCGTTATTGGCATTTGGTTTGCAACACAGGTCATGTCCGGTATTGGTACCCTAGGAGTTGATACAGGTGGAGGCGTTGCTTGGTTTGCACATATTGGCGGTTTCATTACCGGTATTTTATTAGAACGGTTTTTT
>RRYU01004258.1_pt1 | contig 26965 bp, 18 predicted proteins | sample 2162651 | NCBI WGS metagenome assembly RRYU01 (sample SAMN10267283, study PRJNA491782) | microbial mat metagenome | isolation source: biomat in the production well | place: Japan: Minami-Kanto gas field, natural gas well KTG3 | collected 2017-06 | reverse complement strand
CCCCCCGGCCCGCCACCCCCCGGCATGCCACCATCGTCAGGTCGACCTGGCCCGCCATCAGGCAGGGCTGGCCTTGTTCCACCATCGGGCAGCGCCTGTCCGCCATCAGTGCCAGCGGGGGCATCACCTCTCGCGCCCCCCGGCCCCGCATGGCCAAAGAGACGGTTTATACCATTGTGGCCAATAATCAACTCCATCACGGTATTGTTGCTGCTGCTGCCAATATAGGGGCGCTGGTCGGCTGGCGTGAGATCGACTACGATGGCCCAGGACAATGAGACGATAACCAGCAGCAGGGTGGCAAGCGTCAGGTTCACCACTTTGCGCCGTAGCGATACGGACGCTCCCAGGAAGTACAGCGCATAAAATGCAGGCAGCGGCAGATAGGCTTGCAGCATCTTGATATTAAAGCCCAGGCCAACCAGTGTTGCACCTAATAGCAGATAACGCAGTTTGCCATTCTCGGTGGCCTTCATAAAAGCCCAGGCGGCCAGCAGCAGCATGAAGATTAGCGTGCTGTCCATGGTATTGTTGCGGTCAACGGCAATAGCCACCGGCGTTACTGCCAGTGCCAGTGCCGCCACCAGTCCGGCTACCCGCCCGAACGGGTGTTGCACCAGATGATACAGCAGCAACACCGACAGCAGACCGGCGATAAGCTGAGGCAGCATGACTGCAAAGCCATTGACGCCAAAGATAGACGCCGAGCCAGCCTGCAACCACAGGCCCAGCGGTGGCTTGTCAATTGTCACCGAGCCGCCCGGCTCGGCAGCCACAAAGAAGAAATTCTGCCACGACTGCAGCATACTCTCGATTGCAGCCGTGTAGTAGCTATTGGCATAGCCCAGCGTTTCCAGGTTCCAGAAACGCAACAGTGCCGCCAGCAGCATAATCGCGCCCAGCGCAATCAGGTGCAGATGCTGCCTGAGTGACAGCCACATCGGTTGGGAACCGATGAATTTCCGATCTGTTATGTCAAGCATACTTATTTTCATAAAAAGACTCCTTCACGAAACGTCCAGTAGCGATTGGCACAGAAATTCCAGAATACGCCAATTACCGTGGCTACAGCTTTTGCCAGCAGATAATCGGCCTGCGATAACCCATGCATGTTGGCGAGCAGGGTTTCCAGCCCGAGTACCACGCCCGTGTTCAGCACCAGGGCACTCAGGCTGACAAGCAGGAAACGTACAAATTGCCGCCCGACGGCCTGGTGCGCTGTTGCCGCGAATGTCCAGGAGCGATTCAGCCAGAAGCTAACCACAATGCCCAGGCTGTACGAAAGTATATTTGCCGGCAGTGTGGGCAATCCTAGCAAGCCACGGATTAGTAGGAAAGCAACCAGGTCAACCAGCGTACAGATCACGCCAACACTCAGAAAACGCGTGAGCTGCTGGAGACCCTGGCGGGTAAAAAATGTTCGCTGTGCCTGAATGATCATACTTTCGCCCCCTCATAACAGGAGTTACGCGGTGGTCTACAAACCGGTCGTTTGACCGACCGAAAGACATGCTTCGCCTGCGGCAGCGTGGAATTGTATAATTCTTTTCTCAAAAAATTTTCCGTAGGGAAAATTTTTTGAGAAAAAGATCCTTCTTCCACCTTACCGGATGCGAATCTCCGTCGGTAGCTGGGCAACCGCGTAACTAGAGTCATAACACTTGTTAAGATCAGCATAGAGAAAACATGTTCAGGAAGTGTTTAGAAGATTTCAGGATGGTGTGTATGAGAAAGTGACCAGGCAGAGGCTGCTAAACAATTGTTCATGACGTGATAAGATAGTGCGGCATGAAAATATCAGGCATGCGGCCAGAAGCAGCAGATTATAGGCTAACAACAAGGAATATACGATCATGGTTATGCAAACAGAAGCACATCAATCATGGCTTAAGGGTATACATAAGCATACCAGCAGATGCTCGGGGCTGAGAGGCCTGGTACTTTGCGCTTTGCGCTTTGCGTTTTGCGTTTTATTGATCCTGCCAGGTACACTGCAAGCTCAGACCGACGAACGCTGTTTCGCCGAAACAGGGCATTGCATCAGCGGGCGCATCCGTACATTCTGGGAGCAAAATGGCGGCCTGGCGGTGTTTGGCCTGCCCATCTCGCCCCAGCAGCCAGAAGCGGTCGAAGGCACACCCCGCCAGGTTCAGTGGTTCGAGCGGGGGCGTCTGGAGCTGCACCCGCAGAATGCGCCGCCCTTCGATGTGCTGATGGGTCGCCTGGGTGTCGATCGGCTAGAGCAGCAACAGCGCGACTGGACGAGTTTTGCGCGCAGCCAGCCACAGGAGGGTTGCCGCTTTTTCGCCGAAACCGGCCATAATGTCTGTGGTGACATTCTAACGGCATGGCGTGCCAGTGGGCTGGAACTTAACCGACAGGCTGGCAAGAGCATCGACGAGAACCTGGCCCTGTTTGGCCTGCCGCTGAGTGAGGCGCAGACGGAACGTATGGCCGATGGGCAGGAACGCACGGTGCAGTGGTTCGAGCGCGCACGCTTTGAGTTGCATCCGACAAACTCGCCACCATACAATGTTTTGCTGGGCTTGCTGGGCAATGAACTACGGGGCATCGAAACTGCTCCCGCTCCTGTTGTCACAGCCCGCTTTCAGCCAGACGCCTGCCCGTTCGGCGTACCAGGCGACATGCGCATCGAATGTGGCTATCTGAGCGTCCTGGAAGATCGTAACAACCCTGCCGGACGCACTATTCAACTGGCGGTTGCGATTGTACGTGCCAGCGGCACCAATCCAGCCCCTGATCCACTGGTCTACCTGTCTGGCGGCCCTGGTAGTCCCGCTCTGCCCAGCACAATCAGCTTTGTGCGCGGATGGGCCAGCTTTATCGGCAACCGCGACTTTATCGTTGTCGATCAGCGCGGCACCGGTTTCTCGCGCCCGGCGCTCACCTGCCCTGAAGTGATACAGGCCAACCGCGACATGCAGGGCCGCCAGGTCAGTCGCGCCGAAAAGGTACAGGCCGAGGCCGAGGCCCTGGTAAGCTGTCGTAATCGCCTGGTCAGCGAAGGGGTCAACCCGGCGGCCTATACCAGTGCTGCCAGTGCCGCCGACCTGGAAGATCTGCGCGTGACGCTGGGCTATGCCCGTTGGAACCTGATCGGCATATCCTATGGCACCCGCCTGGCGCTTACAGCCATGCGCGACTACCCTGATGGGATTCGCAGTGCTATTCTTGACTCAACCTATCCCCTGGAAGTCAATCTGCATACCGAGATGCCAGCCAACGCCGACCGTGCCTTTAAAACGCTCTTTAAGGGCTGTGCTGCCAATAGCGGCTGCACTGCCCGCTACCCCGACCTGGAGCAGGTGTTTTATGCGCTGGTGGATCGGCTAAATGCCAATCCGATTAGCGTGGGTGTGCCTGATGCAAGTACCGGTGGTACCATAGACACCGTGATTGACGGCAATCGATTGGTTGGTTTGATCTATTCCTCACTGTATACCACCAGCATTATTCCCCAGTTGCCCAAAATGATCTATGATACCTGGAACGGCAATTATGCCATGCTGGCAAACATGGAGGCGCGTCGCCTGGGACGGCAGGGCGGCTTTAGCCATGGAATGTATTTCTCGGTACAGTGCAGCGAGGAGATTTCCTTTACCAACCTGGACGAAGTCAATGCCGGGTTATCGGCCTTTCCCCGTCTGAGTACGTTCTTCAGTGGGATAATGGAGAATACATCGACCATCTTTTCACTCTGTGCCGCCTGGGGCATCAATCCGCCTGACCCACGTGAGAATCAGCCGGTGCAGAGTAGCGTTCCGGCGCTGATCCTGGGCGGCGAGTATGACCCGGTTACGCCGCCAGAGTGGGGACGCATGGTGGCGCGCAGCCTGGAGGCTGGCTATTTCTACCAGTTTCCTGGCACCGGTCATGCCGTGGTAACCCGTGGCGCATGTCCGTATGGTATGATACGGGCGTTTCTGGCAAACCCGTCTACACCGCCAGACGGCGCGTGTGCCACGACTCTGGGCGGGCCGCCATTTTAAGGACACAGCGCAGAATCGCGACAGATCATCTGATCCGTCGGATTTTCTGGTCAAAGCGGGGGGTGGGTAGATCTCACAGGGGTAGGTTTTTTGGCCGGATCGCATCGTAACGCCATCCATAGGGACAGGCTTCTGCCTGTCCGTGGGGACGTCTTCCGCATCAGGACGCCCTGCGGACGCGCAGAAGCGCGTCCCTACGGAAAAACCTACTCGTATGAGGGTAGGGGGAGACTTGCAGGGGTAGGTTTTTTCGGTAGGGGCAGGCCCCCGTGCCTGCCCCAGAGCGTCCTGATGCCGGAAACGTTGTCCGGGGCAACCACGGGGGGTTGCCCCTACCGATCCCATTGGCATGCGGTCGGGCCAAAAAACCTACCCGTATGAGGGTAGGGGGAGAGGGGCCATATGACGTCCTGATACGATTCATCCAAAAAACCTACCCGTGTGAGGTTGGGTAGATCTGGCGGATCATGAAGACAAGGCGCACTGTTGTGTGACAGTGCGCCTTGTCATTCCGAACAGAGCCGCAGGAAAAGGGAAGAAGCTACGCTCACATTCATTTCATAGGTACATTTGGACAATTCATGCCATTATGTAGGGGCGACCGGCCGGTCGCCCCTACTGTAAAGGTAGTATTGCCTGTCTGAAACTATGTCTTATGGTGCTTCTTCTATAGGCACAACTGGATCGGGCGTCGACGTTGGTGCTGGTGCTGCTTCGGTTGTTGGAGTGGCAGGGACTTCAGGCGGCAATGGCTGGGCAATCCGTCCGCTTGACTCAGTCGGGGTGGCGATAGGCATCGCAGGATCAGCCGGTGACGTTGGCGCGGGGCCAGTCTGCGCTGGTGTTTCGGTTGGTTCGCCTTCTTCAGGGGCACGTACTGCCAGAATCACCGGCACATCAGGCATAATCCAATCGCCCACATAGGGCAAACTACTCACCACCGTGTCTGGTGCAACCTGGTCAAACAGATGCGGAATATGTTCACGCCCCTGTTTGTCGACGACACCAACCGTGATGCCCTGTTCGGCCAGCACACGATAGGCCTCCTCAATATCCATGCCGACCAGATCCGGCATACGTACCGCACCAGGAGCCGGGGGTAACTCTGCGATCGGCATATCTTCTGTGGGCGTTGGTGTCGGTGTTGCATCTTCCGCCGAGGCCAGGAACTGAGGCGGCGGCATGGGCGGCCACTGGTCTTCGGGAACGCCATGGAACCAGGCCACCCGGCGTAGCACGCCAGCGATATAACGGGGCACGTCGTTCTCAAATGCGGGGGCATAGATCGGCACAATATCCTCGATCGTTGCGACATTGCGCGCATTGATATATTCCTCGGCAATCAGCCGGTACCAGTCGGCGATGCCCTCTTCCCAGGTGGCATAATCGCGCCAGCGCCCATAACAGCGTGGATAGCCGGAACACACAATATTGCCGACATTATGCGTTGTCGTGCCATCCGGCTTGCGGCCTGTCCAGGCCGGATCAGTGGCAGCAGAGCTTTCGACAATAAAGAATGCCAGCGCATAGGCATTATCAATGCCGTACTGACGGCTTAACTTCTCCCAGATTGGCCCGGTACCCATCGCCGGGGAGCCAAAGTGAGCCAGGATAGCATCAACCTTGCTGCCAGTGAGGGTTGGTTCTCCACGCAGATCATGCCCCTCACCCTCGAACACCTTCTGGCTGGCACGCACAACTCGCACTGGCAACGGCTCTAGCGTGGGGGTCAGCACCGTCGTTGCGGTGATGGGTACACGGGCAGCCAGGGCCAGTTCACGTACTGGTTCCAACAGCATACGGGGTGGGTTCGCCAGCGGCAATGGCGTAGGCGAAGCAGCCAGATCAGGAACGGATACCAGAGTTGGTAGAATCAGGATCGTGGGTGCAGGTGATGGCTCAATCGGCCCATTGTATTGAGCAACCGGCGGAGCCAGGCCTGCCAGAAGAGGTTCAATCATGTCAGTGAACTGACCATTCCTGGCAGTCACCGGTTGGGCAAGTTTGATCAAGATAAGTGATATGGCAGCAAGGGTGATCCAACCGATAATCACATAGGTGCGCGTTCGCTGCTGCCAGCGATTTGTCAGCCAGGTCAGGCATCTCGACATTGATCGCCTGATACGGTTTGCCATACGTTACATTCCTCTGTCCTGCCAGATAGTGGTTGCAATATACCTTCCCCGGTTCGGCAGTGAGATGGTCGGGGCATCAGAAGGCAGCTCTTCTAGCGTAGACGTGCTATTAGATGTGGAGTAAAGAGTCGCAAAAACGACCCTTCAACCAGTATAGCACAGCAATCTTATTTTCTAGTAAGAAAATAAGATTGCTGTGCTAACTGTTCATAGATGCGTGCCTTATATGTGAACACAAACCGATAGGAAGCCCTTTCTTAATCTGACTTGGCAGTATATAATTGGTCTTATACAGATATATCTTCATTATGCACATAAAGATAGCAGCAAATAATGGATCAGCTTACAGATCGCGAAGTCACCATCCTGCTCAACGCACTCGATTTCCAATTAAGCGAAATTCAACGCCGCCAGGATCGGGAACAACAAATTTTTCAATGGTCCACAAGCGTCTTATTAGCCGTCTTTGGTGTCGTAACGGCGCTGTATGGTACCACTGCAACCACGTCATTTCCGAATACGATCAAGTTCTTAGCCTCGCTGATGGTGATCCTACCGATCGTCGCCTCGATCTATTGGATCTTTCGGCTTTCCAGTCAGGCGGTAAACAATGCGAGAACAGTGGAACGGCTCCAAGAACTGCTATTTCTCTTTCATACAGGCTATTATGGTGCTATCTCGCCTTATCCTCAATCGTGGCGCGGAAATCTGGCTCATAATCTTCGCCACCGTCGTACGCCTGTTTACTATGGGCTGATACTGGCCACGATGATGATCTGTGTTGTTCTATCTGTGTGGATTGTGTTATAGCGTGTTTCAAACCTCGAAGACCACGAAGAGCATGAAGCGGGAAAGAACGCATATGTATGCGTTCTCTGCATGATTCACCATGCGCTCATTTCAATTGAGCATGTCCATACGCTACTGACGCTCTTGTTTTTATCCTTCCTGTGGAACATGTATCATGCAAATACCTTTGTTTCAGTCGCCCCTGGATCGACCAGACGATAGCCAATTCCCCGCTCGGTGAGCAGGTAATCAGCGGCCAGTTTCTTGCGCAGATTAAAGATGTGGGGCTTAACCAGAGCCTGAGCCTCGGCGTCATCTACAGTATATTGATGTGTAGTCCGAATAATATCGTGCGAAGAGCAGAGCTGGCCGACATGTTCGGCCAGATAGCGTAAGACGGCATACTCGGTTGGCGTCAGACGCACGCGCTGTCCCTGAAAGAGTACCGCCATACGTGTGGGGCCAATAATCAGATCGCCGATTGTGATCGAGGCGGGATCGCGCGTGGCTGGCAATGCAGCCCCGGCAATTTGCCCGATAATTGGAGCTTCGCGTTTTTCCAGAGAGGTGCCATAGAGGGCTGTTGCCAGCGTCCGGGCGGCAGCTCGCACCTGCTGATTGGAATGGTGTTGCTGCGCGGCGCGTTCGACACTAACCAGCAGTTGTTCGGAGGTACAGGGTTTGACCAGATAGTCAAAAGCGCCTTCTCGCAGCGCCAGTACAGCTGTGTCAAATGAACCATGCCCGGTCAAAACAATCACCTCTGGACTATATGCTTGTTGGCGGGCGACGTGTAACACTTCCATGCCATCGACCGAACCTAAAATAATGTCGGTAATCACCACATCAAAATTCCCATCCTCTAGCAGAGTAATTGCCATTTCACCATCTGACGCTTCGGTTACCTGATATCCGGCGTATCGCAGCCGATAGACAAAAGAGAGAAGCGTGGTGGCATCATCTTCAACAACAAGCAGATGGGCTTTCATGATAACTCCTGTACACTGACACAATTTACGCGGGCGTCCATCCAAAGATCGTGATACGCCTCCGGCTGGGTGGAAGAAACCGTCTTTTGTGCTCGATTTTTTCGCCTCCGGCGAAAAAATCGAGCACAAAAAATAGACAATACCGTGCTGCCGCAGGCAAAATAGGCCTTTCGAACGAACGTGTGGCTTGATCTTCCGCCGCGTAACTCGTATAACATGGTTGACCCGGCGGCGTGAGAGCGACTCAAATAGATCCGTTTAATGGCCTCCTGAAAGTCAATATGCCCTCACCCCCGGCCCTTACGATGTGTAAACACTACATCACATCTTGCCTGATGATCTGTCTGGTACAGCTGGCAGTATCACTGTAAATGTAGATCCCTCACCGGGTATGCTATCGACCAGTAGATGCCCGCCATGCTGGCGCACGAGTTGATGGCTGATATATAATCCCAGACCAACCCCATGTTTTTTGGTTGTCACAAACGGTTCAAAAATATGCTGAAGCTGTTCAGTATGCATACCATACCCTGTATCGGATATATCGATCTGTACAGCATCATCCATTTCCTGGCAAGCTATATCCAGCATACCACCGTGGGGCATGGCATCCAGCGCATTGACCAGCAGATTAAGCATCACCTGGGTCAGTTCATCGGTGCGCCCCCAGACATACGCCCGGGGTGGAGCGTCAAAATCCACGTTGATCTTCTGCTCTTTGATGCGCTTGCCTAACAGCAGCAAGATCCGTTTGATCAAGGCCAGTAGATCGACCGGCCCGGCATGTGCAGCATAGGGCCGGTACAGGTCAAGCAACTGCCCGACAATATCGCCAATACGCTGCACTTCTTGCGTGGCGCTGTGCAGAAATTGCTGCCGCTGCGGTTCTTCGGCCAGCCCGATCAGATCCAGAAAGTTGTTCAATGCTTGAAGCGGCGTATTGATTTCATGGGCAACACTGGCGGCCAGCCGGCCGCCGATGGCATGCCGTTCGCTGGCAATGATCTGGGCTTGTAGCCGAGTACGTTCAGTCATATCACGTACCAGAATGATCAAGGCGATGATATGCTCCTGCCCGTCAGTAACCAATGCGCTATTCAATTCTGCCGGAAAGCGGCTGCCGTCTTTGCGCCACATAGTATATTCCAGGTTACGCACGTTGCCCGCAGTAAGAAGTTTATGAATGTCAGGTGAAGACCTTCCATTAGAGGCAATCAATTCTATACCAGAACGTCCGATCAATTCGTGTGAGTGGGCATAGCCAAACAGTTGCACAGCCTGGCGATTGCATACGCGGATGGTGCTGTCCGGGTCGGTGAGCAGAATAGCTTCGGGCGATGCTTCAAACAACGTGCGATAGCGTGCTTCGCTCTCCTGCAAGGCCCGTTCTGTTTGTTTACGTTCTGTAATATCACGTACAATGCCAAGCAGTTGTTCACCATCTAGCAAGACCAGGCGTGCCTCGAAATCATGCAGGCCCGTGGGCATCATAAGTTGATAGTCAAATACCTGCACTCTGCGTGTTTCACAGACCTGATCCACAGCCCTACGGCAACGTGTAGCAACATCTGCTGGCAAGTTTGTATACAAGTTGACCCCGATGATCTGTTCTGGGGGAATTAAGAGGTCAGTGGGGGTATTTGTCTCGACATCCAACACTATCCCCTGGCGATCGAAGATGAACATGCTATCCGGAATCGCGGCCAGCAGGGCTCGGCTACGTGCCTCGCTGCGAGCCAGTGCGATGGTACGCTGCTCTACCCGACGTTCCAGTTCGCTATTCAGCGCACGCAAGGCTAACTCGGCCTTTTTTCGTTCGGTAATATCGGTCATAATGCCAACAACTGCTTCAATTGATCCATCACATGCTACAAGGGGGTTCACCGCCAGGTCAACCCAGATAATGCTACTATCCTTGCGTAGATAACGCTTTTCGATCCGATACGAGGATATATCACCGCGCACGAGCGCCATAAGGTGTTCATGTGTCACCGCATGGTCGTCGGGATGCGTTATATCCATGTTGGTCTTCGCCCAAATTTCTGCACGGGTATAACCCAGTAACTCGGTTGCATGCTGGTTCATGTCGATAAACCGGCCATGTAAGTCCGAGACCCCAATGCCAACAGCGGCATTATCAAAGATAGCTTGCAGAAAAGCACGGCTCTGGCGTAAGTCATCGGCGATGCGCTTCTTTTCGCTAATATCCTCTTTTATGGCTACATATGCGCTAATCTGCCCAGAGTCATCATAAATGGGCGCAATCGCGGCAGCCTCCCAGTACAATGTGCCCTGCTTTGTGCGGTTGCAAAACGTGCCATGCCACACATCGCCAGCAGAAATGGTCTGCCAGAGAGTTCGATAGGTTTCGGGCGACGTCTGGCCTGTTTTCAGCAAGCTGGGGGTGCGGCCTTGTATTTCCTCTAGCGTATAGCCGGTTAACTGCGTAAAGCGCGGGTTGACATACTCGATCTTTCCAACACGGTTGGTAATAATGATCGAACTGGGACTCTGCTCGACGGCCTGTTGGAAGCGGCGTAGTTCTTTTTCAGTCTGTTTCCGCTCGGTGATATCGATATAGGCCATCTGGATAGCCGGGCGATCGTTATAGATAATCCGTGTGCTGAAACACTCAAGCCAGCATAGCGTGCCATGCTTGTGGATCAGGCGAAATTCATAGTGTGCGGGAACGTCCTTGCCATCGAGTTGATCCTGTAAACGGCGGGCGAGGAATGCCTGATCATCCGGGTGGATCGCTGCCAGCATCTCTTCCGGCGACATCGCCAGCACTTCTGCTTGCGTATAGCCCGTCATCTGTACTGCAGCCGGGTTGATAAAGACCTTGCGTCCATCCTGAATAATAACCATGGCCTGGAGCGAATGATCAACCAGGGTGTGGTAGGCTTCTTCGATCTGTTTGTGTTCGGTGATATCCTGAGCAACACCCAGTACCTGCACCGGCACACCGTGTGGGTTAGCTGCAAACACCGTTTCGCGGATGCTGAGCCAGCGCCATCTGCCATCAGCATGGCGTACACGTACCTGGTAGCTACATACCTCTCCGTCATGTGCGGTTATGCCCCACTGCCACTGCTGCTGCATATCGGCATAGTGATCCGGGTGGAATTGGTTGAACATCATGTCTTTGTCCATTGCCAGAACTGCTTCAGGACTATACCCCAGAATGCGGAACACCTGATGATTGACATAGATTATATGTTCTAACCCAAGGTCATAGACATATAATATATCCGGCATTGTGACGGCAATTTGTTCAACAATATGGTGTGGGGCAAAGAGATAATTATGGCTGTTTTCTTGATCTGTATGCAAGGTATCTTCCTTGAGCATCTGGTAAGATATGATTCAAGCATATTTTACCATCGGGACAAGCCCTTATGCCATCCCAGGGCTTTTTCGCGCTCATAATATTTTTCGCCCCTACTCTCCATCGGCTATTTTTATGTTCGATACAAGATTCTCCGGGGATTCTTGCCGGGCGATCTGGCTGATATGATATGCAAAGTCGCTGTCTTCACCCTCAAGTAGAAGCGGCAGGCTGGCGCGAAACTCGTCTCGACGGCACCACTCACGCATATAGTCTTCCCAGGTATGCCAGAGCCGCTGCCGCTGCCGCGACATCTCCTCGTCGTACACGAGGATGTAAGCACGTTCAAACATCGACACCAGGATGTCGAATATGACAAGCCGACGCTCCTGTTGATCTTCTGTGAGGTTGGGTGCTGGCCCGACGATACGTAGATGCAGATCGGCATGTTCAAGCACGATCTGCTGAAAGCGCACATATTCGTCGATTAACGTCAGGTAGACGGACTCTTCGTCGCGTAACCGGGCGAGGCGTTGCTCGCGCACATACACCCCGATTGCATAGGGAAAACCGATAATCGTTACCAGATAGCTAACCATTTCGAGGACTGTCATCAAGCTCATCAATGCTTTCCTGTAGCGCCAGGTAAAACCTGAATCTTTTGCCTTATTTGCAATTGAGGTATATATAACCGTTCAGGCGGTACCTGCGCCAGCGGGGGCGCGTGGGCCTGCGGCCCCCGCAAAACCTTCTGTTCGGCCCGTTGTGGCGGCAAAGCCGCCACAACGGGCCGAACAGAAGAGACTCCGGGAGGGGCAATGCACCTCTCGACCACCCCACTTGAACGGTTACAAGGTATATCATAGCATGGGGTGTGAGGATGGATGCCACACCGGTGCCACCAGGTTTATCGGTATAGATTCCTCCCCTGGTCGGAATGACATGAAGACGCCGTCGCATGCGATCGGTCTACAATGCGATCTCCGCTAAACGGCCATGGAGATCCCGCCCGCTAGTCGGAATGACATAGCGGGGCGTCGTTGCGTTTTACGCTCTGCACTCTGCGCTTTGCGCTTATGAGTCCCTACGCCGGGCCAAAGTAGTCGGCCACAAAACAACCGTGGAATCCATGGGGAAGATGCTGCTTTAAATGCAGACGTGCTAGCGGGCCTTGTCCCAGATTCTGTGCATCCAGAATAACAACATCGGTGCGATGGTGTTCGCCATCATAGACCAGGCTAAGCAGCCAGCCTGCATCCTCGGCAGTCTGGCTACCGTTTGCCGATGCACCGCCCTTCGCGACAAAAAGTGCCTCGCCAGGAAAGCCGTGAGGTGTAGCATTCCACCAGCACGTGTCGCCTGTTTCCAGATCCAGCTTGACGATAGCCTGCACAAAGGAACGCTGCTGATCAGCAGGAGCAGATGCCAGGTAGACATATCGATAGGGGCGTCCTTCATTAGCGGGGTTGAAAATGGGGAAATCACAGGTGCCTGGATGCAAGAGTTCCCGTTCGACAGTACCCGTGTGTGTATGAATACTATAACGCCATAGTTGGCCGGAACGTGATAGGCTACTGGGGCAACGACGCATCGGCCAGGCCAACACGGATGGCATACAGAGCTGCCTGGGTACGGCTAGCCAGGTGTAACTTGCCCAGGATATTACGCACATGCGTGGCCACGGTTCGATCACCTATCACCAGGCGCTCGGCGATTTCGTTGTTGGTCATGCCTTGCGCCACCAGTTGCAACACCTCTAACTCTCGCTCGGTCAGTGGTTGTGCGGAGGGTGGCAGATCGGGCGGGCGATTAATCTCGCGCAGAACCTTGCGTGCAATCGTCGGGTGCAACGCACTCTCGCCGTTATATACATCACGGATCGCCTGGATCAACTGATCTGGCAGCGAGTCTTTCAAGAGATAGCCCTGAGCACCGGATTTAATCGCAGAGAAGACACTATCGTCGTCATCAAAACTGGTTAACACCAGAATACGTGCATCAGGGAACTCGGCTTTGATTTCCTGTATGGCTGCGATGCCATCTTTACGCGGCATACGCAGATCCAGCAGAGTGACATCCGGTTGCAACACTCGCACCTGGCTGATCGCCTCCTCACCATTCGCGGCCTCGCCCACCAGGGTCAGATCTGGGATGCGCTCGATCAAGGTACGCAATCCTTCGCGCACCACGGCATGATCATCGGCAATCAAGACACGGATGGTATTTTGCATACTCTCCCTCGCTATAAGCTCTAAGTTGCCAGCCTACCGTCCATCGTCTATGATCCATTGTCGGGCATCCATTGTCCAGACGGGTCGTTGCCTGACTTTGAGCAGAACGCGGGTGCCCTGCCCCGGATGTGACACAATTGTCAGCGACCCACCTGACTGTTCAGCACGTTCGCACATACTCTGCATACCCATGCCAGCCACGACATCTGACAGATCAAAACCGCAGCCGTTATCGACGATTTCCACGTCAACAGCAGCGTCACCACTATCAAAGATAGACTGGCGCATTTTGACCGTTACCTCGGTGGCGTGGGCATGTTTTAGCGCATTATTGAGTGCCTCTTGAATAATACGGTACAACTGCTCTTCAACCAGCGTGGGCAGTTCAAGCTCATTTTCAACCACAATGCGCCCCAGAATGCCCGAACGACGCTCAACGGATTCGAGACGGCGCTGGATTGCACCGACCAGGCCTTCCTTTTCCAGCACAGGGATACGCAACTGATAGATCAGCAGTCGCATCTCACGCAGGCAGTAATTGGCAATATCGCCCAGGCGGGCAAAGTGGCTGGCGATATGATCGAGGTGTTCATCGTACGCCTGCAAGCGCCATCCTTCGGCAAGCAGAGACAAACTATAGAGCGACTGTGTCACCGAGTCGTGCAATTCGCGTGCCAACCGACTGCGCTCTTCGCGTACAGCCGCCTGATGAACCTGCTGACGCAACCGGGCATTCTCGATAGCCAGGGCTGATTGAACCGCAAACGCAGCAGACAGATTGATCTCTTCTTCGCGGAAATGGCGTTCTCGTGCATCATACAGGGCGATGGTGCCATAGACCTCGCCTTTGATGATCAGCGGAACCACCAGCGTTGAGCAAAAGCGCCTGCGCATCTCTGTCACCAGGCGGCGATAGTCGGCCCCCAGTGACGCGCAAGCCAGCAGATCATCCAGCAGACCAGTTGCATTACTCAAGGCTACCGGCGCACGATTCTGGATCGCCGTGTAACAGATTGTCCGCGACACCTCTGCAATCAGCACGCCCATATAGTCATCTTCAAAACCACGCGTTGCCTCTACGCGCAGCGTATCTGGCAAGCTTTCGTCAGACGGATGCAAGAAGCGATAAATTACCCCGGCATCGGCATCTTGCAAGCGGGTAGCCTGTTCGACAATAAAGTGCAAAATCTCGGTAAGTGAGCGATCCGAGTTAATCACGGCCAGTACATCACGTAGCCCCTCGGCCACGCAATAAAGGCGCTGCTGTTCACGTTCGGCCCGTTTCTGTTCGGTAATATCGCGGGCCAGGCCATAGAAAAGTTGTTGTTCCGGAATCAGCGTAAAACTCCACGACAACCAGCGGTAGTTGCCTTCTTTGCAGCGGTAGCGATTCTCAAACGAAGTCTGGGTGGGCCAGGTCATGCCAGAGAGCGCAATAGAACGCGTCTTTTCGCGATCCTCGGGATGCACAAAAGCCAGATACGGCTCGGCCAACAGATCTTCAGTGGTTAAGCCCAGCGTTGCCTCCCATGCGGGATTGAGGCGTTTGAAATAGCCATCAGTGCCAGCAATACACAGCATATCGCGTGAAAGCGAAAAGAACTGGTCACGTTCTTCCTCGGCCCGTTTCAGATCCGACATATCAACCACAAAAAATGTAATCGCCTCCTGGCCATCGTCAAGCACAACCGGAACCGCATTATAGAGCATCGGAAAGGTTGAACCATCTTTGCGCAATGCAGTCAGGGTAAATTGTGAATCAACATCCTCGCCCTGAGCACGACGCATAATGCGCTCAACCACGGTGACGCGATCATGGGGGGCAATATGTTGCAGGATCAGCGTTCCCGCCACCTCGGCAACATCATCATAGCCAAACATACGCAAATAAGCCGGATTTACGGTCAACAGCACACTGTCACGCGCCACACCGATTGCCACAGGCGCACGTTCGAAAAACGAGCGAAACTGCTCTTCACTGGCACGCAGATGTTCTTCCAGGCGTTTGCGTGCCGTAATATCCGACGAGATGCCGCCAACGGCGTTGATCTGACCCTGGGCATTGTAGAGCGGAAAGGATACCGACAGATACGTACGCATGCCATCCACACCGGGTAGCAGATCTTCATCCCTGATAGGTTGACCGGTGGTGATAATCTGGCGGTCGTCTGCCAGCAACTTTGCGGCAAACGCGGGTTCAAACAGGTCTGCCGGAGTTTTGCCGATAATCTGGTCGGGCGGCAAACCAAAAAACGCCGCATAGTGCTGGTTCACCAGGATAAAACGGCTGGCGGTATCGCGCACAAACAGCAGGCCAATGGCATTTTCCATAAAGCTACGCATCATCGCCTGATTTTCGCGCAATGCCACAGTCTGCTGTTCCAGGTCGGCCAGCAGGCGCGCATGTTCGGTCTCGACCCGCTGGCGTTCGGCAATTAGCGCCTGTAACGCCTGGTTAATGCCGGGCAGTTCCACGGTATATGGCTCTGAGGGAGCACATACCGCTGGATTCAGCGGCATATCGGCCTGGTTGCTCCGCGCCAGATCCAGTTGCACCTGGATACGCGCAAGCAGGTCTGTGATAGTGAAAGGATGTATAAGATAGTCGTTGGCCCCGGCCTGCAGGCCAACGGCGCATTCGGAGAGACGCTGGTAGGGTAGCAGCAAGATAATCGGCACATTGGTCGGGTAGGCTGTACGCACGTTGCGACACAGTTCGGCCACAGATGGATCATCTGACGCAACATCAAGCAGAATAATATCGGGCGACTGATCCTGCTGGCTGAACGTCAGCGCCTCGGTGATACTCATAGCAGTCTGAATAGTGCCGGTATACAGAGATGGGTATTGAGCCAGTTTGTGCCGAACATCAGGCCGATCGCCGATGATCAATAACGTACATGATTGCACGTCAGGTATAACCACATGTTCACTGATGTGAATGCTATCTAATCGTAACACGAACCACCTCCCGGCCACAGAACGGAGATTTCGATACGTAGTGCTATTTTATATGCAGAATCTATTGATACAAGCATACCATGAGCATATGGGATATGGCTACCCCTGGTATAAAAATGGCGTGTGTAGACAATCTCACAGTTTGAGGGACTCAGTGGGGCTATACTGGTAACACACTGGTGTACGACTTGCACACATCATTACCCGTACGCACACACGCCAGGTTTGTTTCCCACCGCGTACCACGTGCTATTGAAAGAAGAATGCACTGGGCATGCATTGCCTGTCCAGTATCTGGCGATAGGATGGAACAATGACACCCCTACGTATCTATGTCTCTGCGAGTTGTCCGATGTGCCATCGCGCCCATGAGCTTGTGGCCGAGGTACGTACGCTACGGCCAGCGTACCCGGTGGAGATAGTAGATCTGGATCAACCCGATGTGCAGAAGCCGGATGGTGTCTTTGGCACACCGACCTATATCCTGGGGGAACGGATTATCTCACTGGGCAATCCGACGCTGCAGACCCTGCTTGATCTGATCGATGGCAACGCCTATGCACCAGCATCGCGGTAAGACATGGTTTCAGATCGGCCATTCCAGGTTGACAGTTAGCGCCGGGGCAACAGACCCGTCGCCCATACAGGACAACATTTTTCCGTATCAAGACGCCCCATGGCCCCCTCTCCCCGGTGGGCTATGCATTACCCACAACTTTACCGCATCAGGATGCGGTCGAAATCGCGTCTTCCTGCCATCCACGAGGTTCGGCGGGGTTGCACCCCGCCGAGATTCTAGTGTTTTCGGTTTGGTGTGGCGGCTTTGCCGCCACACCAAACCGAAAACACTTTTTTTGCGGGGCCGGAGGCCCCATATGCATCAAGTTAAGCCTCCCGGCGGGGGTTTGGGGGCCTCCGGCCCCCAAAGAATATCTTTGTCGTGCGAGATGTTGCCAGCTTTGCTGGCAACATCTCGCACGACAAAGTGGGTTTTTAGGGCTACCGCCCTAAAGTTGATGCGTATGGGCCGGAGGCCCCCGCGCCCCTGATGTGTGGGTACTGTATAGCCCCGGTGGGGAAGGGGGGTGGGGTATCCACATAAGCACGGGCATCGTCGGAAAAATCCTACACGTGAGAGCGCCCCTTTGAGGGGGCAAGCGTGTATCGTCTACCAAAACGCCCTACGACCGCAGTCCAGCCAGACGGTAGCGCAAACCCGAACCATGCCTTACCCCATAGACGTTGTATGTTCCGGCTTCACAAACACGACCACCCGCTCATCGCCAGGCTGGTTCCAGGGATATTTCTCCATGCCCAGATATTTATGCGCCATTTTGTCGATAAAGGCCTTATCCGGATCATCTTCCATGCGCACAACAACACCGCGAATCTCTAGATAGCGATAGGGATTCTGTGGATCAACCAGCGACACAGCTATATGCGGGTTGTGCAGAAGATTCTTATACTTCTGGCGTGTCTTTGTCTGACTAAACAATAGATGTGTACCATCCCAATCAAACCAGACCGGATTGCTCTGCGGTTCACCATGCGGGCCGATTGTGGCTACGTGGATCAGGGCAGTTGTATTCAACAGATCACTATGGGTATCGGGTATCACAAATTCCTCCTGAACAAATTATTAACATTGCTTGATTGTTTTGTTGTGTACTATTGTACACGATATCTACAATCGTGCGTGCAAGCTTTGTCCTCAGTAACCGTTCAGGTGGGGTGGTCGGGAGGGGCGTTGCCTCATCCGGAGTCTCTTCTTTTCGGCCCGTTTTGGCGGCAAAGCCGCCAAAACGGGCTGAAAAGAAGGTTTTGCGGGCCGCAGGCCCCCGCTGGCGCACGTACCGCCTGAACGGTTACTTGTCCTCAAATATGTTGCGCTGTCGGCTTGAATAGTGTGTGCGACTGTGGGTTTAACATACGCAGGCGATCCTGAAGCATCATGCGTGCCAGGTTCAGCGGATGAAAAAATCCATTCACCGGTGTAGCGCCATTGAAGATCCCGATATACTGTGATGTCATATCGGGATTGCGGGCAATCGCCTGAAACAGGGGAGTCCAGAAATCCAGGCCAGCATTGACGGCGGGCTGCATGCGCATACTAAAGCGAATCAGATTGTACATCGGGTGCGTTTCGGCATCACGCTGGCGCTGATAGCCTGCCATAGCGCGCTTCCAGGCCGTACGGCGACGTGTGCGTATCCATGCTTCAGTAAACAACTCGGCGCTACGCAAAGCATTGTTGATACCCTGTCCGGTAATCGGGTCGATATAATGCCCGGCATCACCCACCAGCGCCCAGCCTGGCCCATACGACTGACGATAGAAGCTGTCTGTCGGCCCCTGGCCCATAACCGGCGTTGCGCGTGTCGCATGACGACATCGCCTGGCCAATTCAGGTATGGATCGCCAGACTGACTGCAGCGTGCCTTCGGGGTCTTTGCGCAAGTGATCAAACTGTTCAGCCGGTAGCAACGCGGAAACAACCGTTAACCCATCATCGGCATCAAAAGCCAGGGCGGCCGTGCGGCGCTCTTCTGCTAGATACACTATCGAGCTTGGCTCGTCTAACGGTGTCACATTATGGTAATAGGCATAAAACAGGCAACTCTCGCCCTTGATCGCATCATAGATGGGAGCATTGACGGCGCGGGCAACCAGTGATCGCTTCCCATCTGCGCCAACCACCGCATGTGCATACAGTGACTCTTCGGCTGCGCCGTGCTGCCGCCCACGTACACCCACCACCTGCCCCGCGCCCCAGATCAGCCCGGTAACGTTAAAGCCTTCGCGCAGTGTAATATTGGCATAGGTGCGTACGCGCTTTAGAATAGCCGTATCGATCACCTCGCGGCGCATAGAATAGGCATAGTCACGTCCGTGCGATGCTGGCAAGCGTGCCACCAGATCAAGCTGAGGCGAACGCGAACCATAATAGCGGATCTGCGGCGCATCAATCGCCTCGACGGCATCAATAACACCGATGCGCTCTAGCACAGCCATACTATTGCCAAAAAACACCGGGCAGGAAATCGTTGGGGCGGGAAAGGTTGCTCGTTCCAGCAACAACACCCGCGCACCTTGCTGGGCCAGCAGCGCAGCTGTGGCTGCACCAGCAATGCGTGCGCCGATAATAATGACATCATATGTATCATCTTCAGGCCAGTGTGTAGCCGACTGCCCGTCGCTTTGCAGGTCAGATTGGCTATCCCATAGTTCCTGAGACATATATATCCTCCATCCGATTGGAATACAATCTATTTCATACCTATGGTCAATAACAGGAGTTACGCGGTCGTCCAGGCACAGGCTGTGATTCGCCTCCGGCAGGGCGGAAGAAGATCATCTTTTTTCCAGCATGTTTCGCCGGAGGCGAAACATGCTGGAAAAAAGAAATACAATTCCACGCTGCCGCAGGCGAAACAGGTCTTTCGTTTGGTCAAACGTCTGGTTTGAAGATCGACCGCGTAACTCCTGTCAATAAGACAAGGTTTCAGATTGGCCATTCCAGTGTGACAGTCGGCGTAGGGCCGACCGGCCGGTCGCCCCTACAAGACGACATGAATGGATTGACCAACTGTAAAGTAAACCTGAACCATGTCTAAGATCTCATTCGTATGAGCAAGATGTTTTTCCCTTTCGTGCTTGATCGTTTACAATAATATAACGTAGTCTGTTTCACACCGGCTGTCAAGGAAACTTGAATGTGTGACTATTCGCAGGTTGGGGTAAACTTGGTGGGAAAGCAGATGTTCCGTGGCAAGCGAGACCATCGCATCCATCCAGATCTTGCACGCCTCCGTGTCTCTGTGGTGAGTGTGTTCCCCATGAGTGAATAGGAACTCGATCCAAACCACTTGCCGAAAGAAAATAAATGTGCTAAATTAAGCATACACCGGGCCACCCATCAAATGAAGGTCTAACACCATGCCAGAAACAGCCCGCACGATCAGTCTTGGTAAACCGACACCGATCCAGTCACCACCCTGTGACCTCTGGCCTGGCGATGTGCTGGCTCAACGCTATAAAGTAGACTCTCTGGTAGGATGGGGGGGGCAGGCAGTTGTCTTTCGAGCCACTGATCTGCGTCATCGCCAGGGCAATACGTCGCCCTGGGTGGCAATCAAGGTTGTCCGATCCGATCTGAGCGCGGAACTGCACCGCGAGGCGGTCACTGTTTTACGCTGGGAGGCACGCCTGCTGCGCAATTTGCGCCATGCGTCACTGCCACGCGCTATGCACTTCCACAGCTCCCATGGGCATCACTGGCTGGTGCGCGAGCTGATCACCGGAACGCCATTATCAATCCTGGCCACGCAGGGCCAGTGTACCTCGCGTCAGGTGCTGAATTGGGCCGTCCAGGTGTGCGACCTGCTCAGTTATCTGCATACACGCACACCGCCGGTGATCTGCGGCGATATCAAGCCCGCGAACCTGGTATTACAGTCCGATGGCAAACTTATCCTGATTGACCTGGGGGCTGCCCAGACCCGCCCGCAACGACCACCCCGTCGGCCACGACCACGCCATGGCACGCCTGGCTATGCGTCGCCCGAGCAGATGGGTACGGGCACTAGCGATGAGCGTAGCGATGTCTTCAATCTGGCTGCTACCTGTTATGAACTGCTCACTGGCGATGATCCTACGGTTGCGCCGCTCCAGTTCGACTTACAACGTCTGAACCTGGCCGCGCCGACACTGGCACCTGCTTTACGCTGGGCATTGACCCTGGACGCCGAACGTCGTGCGCCCACAGCGGCAGCGTTGCGTTCAGCTCTAACCCTTTCCGCTGATCCAGAACCGCTGCGACTGGGCTGGGGTGTAACCCTGACCCACCGACGTGACCTGGTGCGTATTGCTATGCAGCATCCGGGTATGCTCGAAAATGCGATTACGAAGGGCATGCTTGAACGCTGGCTGGTAGTTCACCCGGATCGTACGCTTGGTCAACTGCTGCACGACTGGCGCATAGCCCGGCGTGCGGCAGCGGCACGTCAGCAGCCACTCGACATTCTGCTTACAACGCTTGCACCAGAAGAAGGCAGCCCCCTGCTACGGGCTTCCCCCGAACAGATCAACTTTGATCATATGCCCCTACGCCAGTGGCGGATCTGGAGTCCTCCCCAACGCCTGACGCTGCATAATACGTCTCAGCAGCCGCTCTGCTGGGAACTAGAGTGCCCGGCCCAGCCCAAAGGCGAGGTACGTGTGCTGGTTGAACAGCGTCCGCTGCGCCAGCATAGCGGGGTATTACTGCCCACGGCAAAAGTCGAGTTGCTCCTGGTAGCGGCTGGACGCCAGGGACCACAACAGGGCACCATCACACTGCGCTGCGGTCAGCATGTTACACCTGTTACCTGGCAGGCGGTCGGTCAGGCATTATTGCCGGTTGGCAATCACCTGGTGGCCCGGCTGGAAGAGCTAGACCTGGCCCGACCTGACCTGGTGCCAACCTTGGAAGCCTTGCTCCGCCAGGGACTGCTGCGCCGCTGGTTGTATGCTCAGGGCAAACGCACCCTGGCCGCCGAACTGGATCAAACCGATAGCCTGGCAGCAGATGATACGCTCAGACCACGCCTGCTGGTGGCACGTATTTTGCATCAGTGTGATCCTGAAAGGTTTCCCTGGCTGGATGTTCGGCATACAACCTCCGGTGAACTGACGATACCGGCAGGCCAGCGCGAGACTTATCTATTCGAAATCGAGAATCTGAGCAACCAGGCCTACCGTCTCAAGTGGAATAGCCACTGTCGCTGGGCTTATATTGAGGCATCCCAATCCAACTTGCCAGCCCACACATCTATGACGTGCGAAGTCGCGCTGGTACCGCCACTATCAACCCGCGCCGGTAGTTATCGGATTGACCTTGAGCTACAGGCGGCTAACCTGATCATCCCGATTACATTCCAGGTTCAGGTTCTGTCTGAAAACTGGTGGAACCGCATGTTTCGCTGGCTAGTGGGCAATTCATGATGTTGTGAAGGGTTAGACATGGTTTCAGATGGGCGATTCTACCTAATTTTGCGTAATTGTCACGTTAATCAGGGATGATTCGATAGGAAATAGTGGTACAATGATCGCAACGAGGCGGGTAAGCAGGGATTGTACCCGACTAAAATTGGCAGAGCTGGCCAACCTCTTGTGGACAGAGTCGCCACGCCCATTTGTATTGTGCTTGCCATCCACATCTTACCATCATCTGTTTTCCTGCACTATAATCAATCGCCTCGTTGGGAAATAGAGTGAGTGTTCAGACTGGCACATCGCCAGTGTGCCTCCCAGATAGAGCCAGGGAGTTTCTTATTTGAACACTCAGGACTCCCTGACGTATTGAGATATAACGCAAATAATGGTACGATGGTAGGGGGCCGGTGTTGCAAGCTGTAGGGAGGAAACAATGGACACTGTTGATACTTTTACCGCATTCGCGCCAGATGGAAGCACCATGTCAATCGAGGTGCAGCCTGTGCCTGATGACTCGACCTGGTTCGAGATGAGCATCGCCGGTCAGGTACTTGGTAGGATTCACTGGCGTGCCGATACGGACGCTTATATGGCTACACGTTTTGATGGTGAGGTTTGTGGCAGCTTCCCGGCCTTAACAGACGCAGAAGATACGCTGGTCAGGGAAAATGGGTATTATGTCACCATTCCTACTAGTATTGTAGACACAGATATCGAAAAGCCAATGCCGCGATTGCCGCGATCTGGGAAACTTGATCGACTGTAAGCGATCGTGTTTTGACCTTTGGAAATCCGCCGTATCATACAGGCAACAGCCTGTGCGATACGGCGGGTTTGTTGTTTCTGCATAAGGCATGGTTCTGCTTACTGTACCGTTTAGTTGGACGATACGCCCTCTCCCCCCTGGGGAGAGGGCGTATTGAGCTAGCACCACGCTGCGGCGGCACAGCCGCCGCAGCGTGGTGCTGAATCTTCTCCCCCTCCCCTTCCAGGGGAGGGGGTAGGGGGGTGGGGTATCATCGTCGGACGATCCCGTCTGGTTCAAAAACCGCCCCGTTTCAAACAGTCTCTAATAGTATGGTATAAGCAAAAATGTATGTCATTGGCACAGCAGGACATGTTGACCACGGAAAGTCTACACTCGTCAAAAAGCTGACAGGTATCGATCCTGACCGCTGGGCAGAAGAACAACGCCGTGAGATGACGATTGATCTGGGGTTCGCCTGGCTGACGTTGCCCAGCCAGCGGCATGTCAGCATTATCGATGTCCCCGGCCACGAGCGTTTTATCAAAAATATGCTGGCTGGTGTGGGTGGTATCGATGCAGCGATGCTTGTTGTTGCAGCCGATGAGTCTGTGATGCCTCAGACCGAGGAACATCTGGCCATCCTGGATCTGCTTGGTGTCGAACATGGTCTGGTGGTTGTTACGCGAACCGATCTGGTCGATGCCGAGTGGCTGGCGCTGGTTGAGGATGAACTGGCCCAATGGCTGCACGGCACAACCCTGGCGCATGCGCCACGCGTGGCAGTTTCCGCCAGGACGGGGCAGGGGATCGATACGCTGCTGCATACACTGGATCAGGTGCTGGATCATCTGCCTGCGCGGGCAACTACAACGGGTGTGCCCCGCCTGCCGATCGACCGCTCGTTTCAGATTGGTGGTTTTGGTACGGTGGTCACCGGGACGTTGCTGGGCGGAACACTTGCCGTAGGGCAGGAAGTAGTTGTATTGCCTGCGGGTCTGCGGGGGCGTATTCGCGGCCTGCAAACGCACAATCGCCATGTCGAGCAGGTTTTACCGGGAATGCGCGTGGCTGTGAATCTGGCTGGCATTCATCATGCTCAGGTGGTACGCGGGGATATGCTGACACTGCCGGACAAGCTGGCCCCCACATCTCTGTTGGATGCGCATCTGCGGCTGCTGGCAACCGCACCCCGTCCACTTGAACATAATACCCAGCTCGACCTGTTTATTGGTGCGGCTGAGCTGAGTTGTCGCGTAGCCTTGCTTGACCAGGATGTCCTGGCACCGGGGCAGAGCGGGTGGGTGCAACTGCGGCTAGAATGCCCTGGTGTCACTGTGCCAGGCACACGCTTCATTGTTCGTCAGCCATCGCCTAGCCTGACCATCGGTGGTGGCGTGATTGTAGACACGCATCCGCTGCGTCACCGGCGCTTTCGTGCCGATGTGCTGGCCGCCCTCGAAACCCGCGCACGCGGTGTGCCCGAAGAGGTGTTGCTCCAGTGTCTTGGCACTGATCTGCCGCGCCGTCGGGCTGATCTACTCGCTGAGAGTAGATTGGACGAAGTCACTGCCCGGGCCGGTCTGGACATACTAGTATCTACGGGACAGGCCATGCAACTGGATCAGGATATCTTCATCAGCAGTGTGGCATGGCAGAAGCTGGAAGTACGTCTGGTTGATATGCTGCGCACCTACCACGAGCGCTTTCCGCTGCGTAGAGGCATCCTGCGCGAAGAGATACGTCGGCGACTCGGGCTTGAGCCTGTGCTGTTACAGGCCGTTCTGATCACAGCAGCCAGCCGGGGAGTGCTGAGTCTCAACGAGACCAGTGTCTGGCTGGCCGATTTCACACCTCAACCAGCCCCGGAACAGCAGCGTGTCCTTCAGCAGTTTCTGCATACCCTGCAACAGTCTCCTTATACAGCCCTGCCAGCGACTATTGATGCCGAATTGTTAGCATGGTCTCTGGAACAAGGTTTGCTGGTGCGCGCCAACGATATCTACCTGCTGCCACAAACATATGCCGAGATGCTGGAATGGGTGCAGGCAACTATTCATACTCAGGGCAGCGTCAGTGTTGCCAGTATGCGCGACCACTTTGGTAGCAGCCGGAAATATGCCCTGAGTTTCCTTGAACATCTGGACGAGCGCAAGATTACCCGGCGTCATGGTGATATACGTGTGTTGTATTAAGTGGACAGCCACCAGTGACCATGGTACACTGCCTGACAATATCTGCACATTGTCATAATCTACAACAACGAAAGGATAGCTTCGTGGCACTGCCAAGAAATGAACTTCGCCGTCTGGGTGCATTTGTCATCCTGGGGGTTGTGGCGGGCGCCAGTGTCCGCTATTACATAGAGAATCGCACACGCAGCACAGACCAGCCACGTACGACGCGGCTGATCGAATGGGATCAGGCGCGCAACATGGCGCTACGCGTCTCACAGTGGGAGCAGGCCCCTATTCGCAACCGCGCCATGCGACGTGAGCAGTATACGGATCTGGTGGCGCGGAGTGAGCCGCTGATTGCTGAATACCTTAATGTAAAATTACCCCAACCGATTAGCCGGGTCTATGTCTTTGACCGACGTGAATGGCTGGAAGCCAACTTTGCCTCGTTTGAGCAACTCTTCCGTCCGATTGAAGAAATTTATGAACGCAACGGTGGGGCACGCGGCCCCCTGACTGTTTTGCTGGGTGACCTGAACGGGCGCGTGATTGGCGTACAGATTGGCGTGTTGCTCGGGTTCCTGGGGCGGCGCGTCCTGGGTCAGTATGATCTCAGTCTGCTCTCGCCCGACCCGGCTGTGCATGGCTCACTCTACTTTGTCGAGCCAAACATAGGGCGGGTTCAGACGCAGCTTGGTCTCAACGATGAAGATTTCCGTCTCTGGATTGCATTACATGAAACCACGCATGCCTTCGAGTTTGAAGCCTATCCGTGGGTACGCGATCATTTCAATGGCCTGTTGCGCCAGTATTTTGACCAGTTGAACGATCAACTCGATAACCTGGGCAGTGGCCTGGGCCAGATGCTCAGCCGCATCACGCAGAACTGGGGTAGTGGTCGCCACTGGATCGAGTTAATGCTGACACCCCAGCAGCGTCAGCTCTTTGATCAGTTGCAAGCATTGATGTCGCTGGTAGAAGGCTATAGCAATCATATTATGAATGCGATTGGGCGTCAGCTTCTACCCTCATTCGATCAGATAGAGCAGCGTGTGGCCCAGCGTCAGCAGACGCGCACCCTGCTGGAGCAACTGTTCAATCGTCTGACTGGCATGGATCTCAAGCTGGCCCAGTATCAGCAGGGCGAGGCCTTTGTGAATGCGGTGGTGGATGCGCGTGGCATTGCTTTTGCCTCACAGGTGTGGGATCGTGCCGAAAACCTGCCCACCCTGGACGAGATCCGCAATCCGCAGCGCTGGATTGCGCGGATGGATGTCAGGGTATAACCCCCCGGACGGAGCGCAAAAGAGTGGGGCGGAATGACATGGAAGTTCGGCGTATTCAGCGCCCTCCCATGTCATTCCGAACACCGCCCACCAATACTCATCTCATACCAACATCTCTGCTGGCGGTGTGAGGAATCTCCTGCGCCAACCAGCGCCCTCCCATGTCATTCCGAACACCGCCCCCCTGTACCCGTCTCATACCAACATCGCTGCTCGCGGTGTGAGGAATCTCCCGCGCCAACCAGCGCCCCACCATGTCATTCCGAACACCGCCCACCCATACTCATCTCATACCAACATCTCTGCTCGCGGTGTGAGGAATCTCCCGCGCCAACCAGCGC
>RRYU01004029.1_pt1 | contig 26981 bp, 19 predicted proteins | sample 2162651 | NCBI WGS metagenome assembly RRYU01 (sample SAMN10267283, study PRJNA491782) | microbial mat metagenome | isolation source: biomat in the production well | place: Japan: Minami-Kanto gas field, natural gas well KTG3 | collected 2017-06 | reverse complement strand
AGTACTAAAATGTAGTTTTTGCTTTTCATTTTTGGCACCAAGTTTTGACTGATTTAAAAAAGTTATGGCATTACATATTGCTCGAAGCCAGAGCGGGTAGGGCAACTTTTGATACTAAAAGGTAATCTTGTTAGTCCCTAAATGCCATGGTCCGTATCACCTAAGTTAAAATAATATTTTCTAGCGATATTACACAAGAATAATCTTCGGTTTAAAACTGGAAAACCATTAATCAACAGATCAGGTTTCGATAACAATTATAGATCTAAAATAACTTGTTATTGCTGGTCTAATCTATCCATCAGGCGGCTAGTGTAATATTTGAGTGGAAACATAAGACTTGAGTCATTAGTGCCAAATGTAAGCTTCTGTTTAAGCCTCCACCAGCCATCATCTCCGTATACCTCTATGCGGTGCAGGGTGAATGGGTCACGCGCCTTGTTATTAAAGCCAGATTTGGTAGAGCAGGCAAGGGAGAATCCCGATTCTTTAACGATTTTTATTGTTTCGTCACTGAATAGTCCATACGGATATGCAAAGTGGTCGCAGGGCTTGCCTAGCCGATGTTCGATCTCTTTTTTTGAGTCTTCAACTTCAATTCTGACACTCTTGTTATCAAGTTCAGTAAGTCGTGGGTGGGTGACTGAGTGTGCGCCAAAACCTATCCCGTGCCTGTGCATTTCACTGATCTGCTCCCAATTCATTATTGGACGCTGTGGAGTAGGGCCATGGTCCATCCACTTGTTATGACCAGATACTTGTCCAGTGGCTAAAAAAATTGATGCGGGGATTGAGAATTCTTCGAGGATAGGGAATGCATTTGTATAGTTATCCTCATAGCCATCATCCAGAGTGATTACAACGCATTTTTCCGGAATCGCTGATTCAGATATGACTGCTTCCAGAGCTTGGTTAAGTGTTATTGGCAAAAAACCGTTGTCACTTAGTTGTTGCATGTGATTTCTAAAGCGTTCTGGCGGACAGGCAAACCGAGCTTCATGCCTGTTTTCAGGTTCACGAATCATATGGTACATAAGAATGGTGAATTGATTCATTAAAAAATTACCAGTTAGCGACAAAAATATTCACACGTTCCTTGAGTGGGTGTGTAGCTAGTATAGTTGCGAACAATGCGTATTAATTGGTCAGTATCCTCAAATGATTTTAGTGTTAAAAACTGGATGGGGTTTCCACTTGGCTATTTCGTAAGCTTATTTTCTTTAGGCATTTCTTTAAGACTTGTTTAAACAATAGCACAAAGAACCCAGCGGCGTTGAAGACACTTAGACCTTAATAGACTGTATTTCTATACCTTATTTTTCGCTAGTTTATACGACTATTTGTTAGTCATTTATCTAGAATGCGATCAAACGAATGCACCAATAGTTTATGCAGGCTTATGGGTAAAAGCGACGGAATAATATATTTCAAGTCATTTATACCAAAGTATCGCGCCCATAACACGCGCCTAAAAGCTAAACGCGATGCTTCGAAATCGCGCTGCCAATATGACTCATATCCTTTATGTAATAACTCACCGAATATCAGATCTCGAACTCTTTTGCGGCCAAGCATGTTTGCTATTTCTGGATGCTCCCGAATAAACTCTTGCTGAACCCTAAGATGGTAATAGATTATTTTGGCTCTGTTTTTAGTCATCTGATTACCATGATGCCTATAGAAGGCCAACACTTTTGGTACTAAAACAAGCTTATGTGCCGTGGCTGCACGAATCCACAATGCAAAATCTTCACAGCTTTCTAATAGAGGATTAAAGCCGCCAGACTCTTCAAAAATAGAGTGGCTTATTAGTGCTGCATGTACTGGCCAGCGTACACCGGTAATAAGTTTTTCCAGTTTATCTGGATCGGTTTCATAGTCTGGTGGCACGAACGGCTTACCACTTGCACCAGACAATCCAGTATTCTGCCATCCACAATAGGCAATTCCAGCATTATCATTTTTCAGAGCATGAACCAACTCTAATAGAAAATCCTGATGCCAATAATCATCTGCATCCAGAAAGGCTAAATGTTCACCAGATGCTACTTTAACGCCAGCGTTACGTGCAGCAGGTAGACCTGCATTTTTCTGGCTGACAACAATAATCTTATCTTTGAATGATGCAATGATCTCTGATGAATTATCTGTAGAGCCATCATCAACAACAACTATCTCTTTATTTGGATAGGATTGTGCTAAAGCCGAATCTATAGACGCAGACAAAAACTCGCTACTGTTAAAACAGGGAATAATAACGGAAACTAAACCGGCTTCATTTTTTTGCATTATCGGCTTCTTTAGGCGAAGTTATAATTTTACATGAAAGTTGTTGGAAGGCTGTGTACTATCATATCCAGTTGTGTCTCTACCTCAAATAGGGGGCTGTCAACATGAGAGTATATGGAAAGATAGGGCAACGCATTGCCAAGCTGTTGTTGATGAACTCCCGTGTCCAAAAGCAGTTGCGCTCTTGGGGCTACAATATTACTAGTGACTCGGCGGTGGTTCATAACCGATTTGAGCTCTCCTTGCAGTCCGTATTAAAGCTCTATGGAATAACATGTATCATCGATGTTGGAGCGAATACAGGCCAATTTGCAAAAATGTGTCGTCGTATTGGGTTTAGGGGAAAGATTGTATCATTCGAGCCTGTTTCATCAAATTATACTGAATTGTCTGCGGCGGCCCGGCTTTCACCTCCATGGTCCGTGCATGCACTCGCCTTAGGTGATATGTGCGGTACTATGCCAATCAACGTATCTAAGATGAATGTCTTTAGTTCATTTCTTCCACTAAATAAGTTTGGTCTTGAAATGTTTCGTTCTGAAGCTGATGTGGAAACTAGTGAGAGCGTACGTGTTGAGCGCCTGGATGATGTTTTCGATAGCCTCATTGATTTAGCGCCTGATGATCGCTGTCTCCTCAAGCTTGATACACAGGGCTATGACCTTAAGGTAATAGCTGGGGCCAGACAATCATTACCACGAATTGATGCGATAATTACTGAGTTGTCGATGATGCCGATTTACGATGGCATGCCTTCATATCGTGAAGCGCTAACAACTTACGAAGCATTGGGGTTCATGCCTTCCGACTTTGAGCCGGTGACGAACGATTCTGCACTCCGCGCCATAGAGTTTGATTGTCTTCTGGTACGACCTCAGCTTGAAACTCCGCCGACAGCACAATAACGCCATAGAATATATATCAGGAGGAAAATTTTGCCGAAAGTTGTTTATCTTGTTTTGGCCTATCATCTCCCGGAACAGGCTATCCGTTTGGCAAGGACTATAGTGCGAGGCAGCTCGACGGCACAAGTTTTTCTCCACTATGATGCCAAGTCTGGATATTTTGACCGGTCATTACTTCAAGAAACTCAACGCATTGAACTGGTCCCAAGCCCTACTGCCGTGGAGTGGGGTGACTGGTCACAGGTGGAGGCTGTTCTCGGCAGTCTTAGTTATATCTGCAAACAAACTGAATTTGATTGGTTTGTGGTTCTTTCTGGCCAGGATTTTCCAACAAGGCCAATTGAAAGATTTGAAGAATTTCTTGATCATTCAGAGTATGACGCCTACCTGGAAGCGCAGCCACTGGAGTGTGTTACGAGAAAAAGCCACACGATTGCGCGCTACTTCTATCGGCATCTAAAGATACCAAAGTTCAGCTACGCTTATCGATTGCCGTCCAGCATTCGTAATGGCTGGAGTAACCTTCTTAAATCCCTGCCAGAGGGAAAAGGACCGTTTACCTATATCTGGGCACCGCGTGGTCAACCAAGTCGCATAGGTATACGTGCTTGGCACAACCCGTTTGGCTCCGACTTTGTATGCTGGCAAGGTAGCGACTGGTTTCATCTTTCACGTCGCGCTGTGGATTACCTACTTAACTTCTTAAGCCACCGACCAGACATTGTTCATCGCTATAGAAACTCTTTTATTCCCAGCGAATCTATTTATCACTCTATCTTGTTCAACGCGCCTGAACTAAATATCAGCAATAGCAATCTTCGTTTCATCCTCTGGGAAGATGAGTGGTCGGCTTCCCCCAAAACCTTAACCCTCTCTGATCTGCCTGCAATAATTGCCTCCCCAGCTTTTTTTGCAAGAAAGTTTGATATGGGCGTAGACTCCGAAGTTATTGATGAGATTGAGGATCGCTTTAGCTCAAGTAACTGACCAGGCTTGCCCTGGTTGGAAGCAAAATTAGTTGTAACATGATCTGCCTGGAAAATTACGGGTTTTATCTCACGCCTCTTTTTTATCAGGAATTCTGATTAATTTTCTCCATCGAGCAGATTCTTGTGATATGGATTTGATCGGGATGAATAGGAAGGCCATGGCATAGGTAGTGGCACCGCCAATTACCGTTATGGCTAGATAGTAGGCCGGGTTGGTAATTTTAAAGTTTGTTGGTAGAAGTGCGCTGATTATAAACAGAGCGATGAGCATGATTGCGTTTAGCAAGAGCCCAGGGAAGATAGCAGTAACAAGTTCGTGCAATCTGTTGTGAATCGCCTGTCTTACCAGTATGTACATGAATGTTGTAGCGTACACATAACTTATAAAGTAACCCCAGGCTACACCTCTTAATCCCCATGATAGTCCTACATAACAGGCAATCGATACGATAATCCACTGGGTGAAGTGCACAATGACCTCACGTCCCAGCCTGTTTTGTGCGGCCAGCACCGAACCGCATGGATGGATAATACAAAAAGTAATTCCAATAAAGCCAAACACCTCAAGAGGATCAATTGAGCCACGCCAGTTTTCGCCGAAAACAAACGGAATAAATGGATCGGCTACCCAGGCTAGTCCTATGTAAAAAGGCAAGGTGTAGACGATAAGCAGAGAGATCATCTTGTGGAACAGGTACCTTGTCATGTCCAGGTCATCCTGGGCCTGTGACATGGCACGAAATACAGGCTTGTAAACAGCGCTGCTTATAATATTGATGGGCATGCTTCCAAGGCTATCTGCCTTATTAAACATTCCGACCATGCCAGGTCCGGCCTTAAGACTTATGATTAGATTATTGGTCTGTATAACGAAGTAGTTGATTAGATCATTGAAGGTGACTTTAATGCCGTAGGTTCCTATCCTGCGTAATATCTCTCTATCCAGTAGCAGACTGGGGCGGAGCGGTGTCAGGAAAGATAAAATTACAATATTGATCAATGAGCCAATAAGACCGCTCACAACCAGGCTCCACACACCAAATCCGTTTAGCGCCATCAATATACTTGTTGAGCCCACCAGAATAGCAAGTACAAGGCTGTTTATCGACAGAGAACGAAAGCGCGTCTCCCGATGTAACCACGACGTATGTATGTTCAAAAAAGGGCGTAGTAAAAATGATATAGCTGACACACGTAGCAGTAGAGCATAGGCTGGATTATTGAACCATACAGCGAACCACGGGGCGATTACATAAAACAGAAAATAGGCTAGACAACCAATAAGTAACTGCATGGTAAACATTACTTGGAAGTCTTTTTCACTGGCTTTTTTGGCTTGCACCAGGGCCTGTCCCATTCCGCCACTGGCAATCAGTCCGACAAACCCGGTAAATACCTGGATGGTTACAACCAGTCCAAATTCTGCCGGTAATAATAGGCGGGCTAGTATTATGCCAATGGCAAATTGCAGGAGTTGTCCGCCCACGCTGCCAACTAGCATCCACTTGGTGCCCAGCCTTATCATTCCGCCAATGCTCATAACCAATCTAGTTGACCTGGTTTATGGGGCATATAGGTTTTGATCTTGGCATAGTATTGTTGTTTTGATTTAGGTTCTGTCATCAGTGATGTATCAGGCTGGATGGACCATATTCTATTTGATGTAGAGGCCAACACTATCTCTGTCGCCTATTATGCAATAAAAGACAAGTGGTAGGTATGGTGTGTTTTCGAAGGCTATTTCTTGTGCGCTGAGCTCTCCTCAACTTTTTTCGGAAGTATGTTGTTACGTACTTGGTCGCCGCCAAGAATAGTAGGGGCTTGTCCTCCTGACAGCAGCAGGGTAAGTCCATCCATGCCGCTAGGATGAGGTTTGATGGAGATGCGGTGCCAACCTTGTTGCAGTGATACCGGCACATAGACCGTTCCATGTTTCCGCTCGGGGGCATTTTTTTTGAACATTTTGCCGTTTATGGACACCTCGATCTTACCTTTTGTATCGATCACTATCTGATAAAATCCGGCGGTTTCCACACGGAATTCACCATCTATTTGGACTGACTCTAAAGTTGTTTTGTCTTTGGTTAAGTTTTGGAAATTACCATTTAGTTGTTGCACCAATTTGTACTCAGTGGGTTCGCCGGTATATTTAATACTTGCCACCAGTCCTGGATATTTCAATGCATGATCGATATTTGATGGGATGCTAGTAGGGGGCTGGATATCTACTTTCACTGGCCTGCTTTGGACAGGATTGCTCCCAGAAGTAGCGGCCTTGGCGGTCAGGTTTACCACTCCCATCCCGAGAGATTCCGTCGGAATGTCTATGCTCCATTCACGATTGTTTGTTCTGGTCTCACCCAGCTTGCGTTGTCCCTGGTATATCTCAATTAGTGCATCATCATCCGTTGCCTTACCGGACAGCATGATAGGTTCATGGAAGGTGGGATTACTATTCTGTGCCTTAATTGTTAGCTCAGAACCGTGGTTTAGTACAGAAATACCATGGCGTAGCCCAGTCCTGGTCTGGATAAGTCCATCCTCCTCCGCGACAATTCGCAGATCATGATAGCCGTCGTCCACTGTTCTGGTATCCCATATGAGAGGTTCCCCAGGTGTGATGTTTTTTACAGGGATGCCGTCCACCCATAGTTCCAGACGTACTATTTTTCCTTCCCCTTTAGGGTGGATCTTTGTTTCAAGTTGAACCTCTCCGCTCCATTTTGTTTGCGGGTCAGGACTGGTTAGTTCTATCTGTGCAAAGCTGACGAAAGGTTGGGTAAGTGGGTCAGCAACCAGAAGTGCCTGGTAGGGGGAGGCCACGGCTTGATACCAGGATTCGGCCAGAGAGCAACCGCTGGCATAGTAGTAATGCATAAGCGGCAAGGGAAATTTCTCTGGGAAGCTGTACGGTTCGGTGACCGCTCCGCTGGAACCGGACGCCCCCTGACGTAAAAACTCCGTCAGTTTGGTCTGTCTTGGATTGTTGAAATCGCCTCCCCAACTGGTAAACGAGTCAGCAATGGCTCCGGGTAATAGAGTGTTGCCGGAGGCTTCCCAATCAAAGCTGCGGGTGCCGGCGGTTAAGCCAATGATATTTTTTCTGGCAAATGGAAGAATGCCATTTTTACTACCTGATCCAGGAGATAATATTTCACAATTACGACCGATCTGTCGGAGTAGGGCGCAGGTCTCGCTAAACCAGGGTTGACGTGCTTCGGCCCGGACATCTCCGTTCTCCATCAGATAGACGGTACCATTTGGTCTGGTGCCATCACTGGACATCGAGCGCTGTAGATAGTGCTTTATTTCATCCAGGCTGTTTCCTCTCTGACCTGTATAGGCAAGCATACTGCTCAGATAGTAGCGGTCTATAGAGTTGTAGGAGAGGGCAATTGATCTCCGGGCCCAATGATAGCGGCTGTGAAAGCCGTGAGGCAGCTCAAATCTGGAAGAAGGTGTCTCCATGGTTTTGGTGATTTCTCGAAACTCTCGGCTTTTATGTAGCCCCTTGAGGTGTCTGTTATTACGAAGCCACAGACTATTTTTAAATCCAAGTCTCACAAGTCGCCTTAGGCTTTCTAAAGCAGGGTCCCATTGTCTAAGGCCAGCCTGGGCTTCAGCTAATTCCATAATCAGTAGCGTCTGGTCCGGGTATTTGTTGCTAAGAGAGAGGAAGACATCATGTGCCTGCTGATACTTTCCTTGCCTCAAGTCGCTTCTTGCTTGATCCTGGCGTAACTTTTCGTCTGGAAGTAGCTTTGTTGTGAGCGTGATATTCCTTGCTAAATCCCTACGGTAATAACCATTGGGGTAGAGAGACAAATAGTCGACCCGGTTGTTCTCCACCTGTCGTGCAAAAAAAGTCAGACCGGTAAGTGAGGCGTATCCACCAATAAAATCATGTGCAGGTATCTGGTGCCGAGTTAGCTCATCTCTCAATCTGACTGCATAAGGAAAGTCTGCAGAGTAAACAATGGTGTCAATATGATCATATATCCCTTGTTTCTCCATGAATTGCCTGATTGGTCTCCAGATGCGTTCACGGAAAGTTTGCATTTCTATGTTGCCCAGAGATGGGATGTTATGCAGCCATACCAGATTGTTCTCTGGGATCTTGCGCAGTTTTACATAGTGGTTTGCTATCGTAAGAGATAGAGGTGAATCGGCATTAACCACCAGCAAGGTGGTTTCAGGACTGCCCCCGGCTGACAGCATAGCCGGAATGAATAGACAGCAGAATGTGATGGTTAGGATTGTCTGACGCATTAATATCCTATTGTCTGATCATCATTTCTCTGGTTTGCTATCTATGACTCTACTTAATCCAATAGGTGATTCTCTTTGTACACGGTTGATGTGATTGCCGCCGAAACTGAGACCAATGATTAACAGTAGATAGAATAGAAACGCAACGCGGGGAGAGTCAATTAAAGTTCCAAAACTACCAACCGAGAGAAACCCAATCAGGCAGATAAAGATGGCAAAGGCAAGGCCGTTTTTTTGCGATGCCCTAGCAGTTGCAGACAAGGCACAGAGGATTAGTGATAAAAATAGCAGCAGCCCTACAAGGCCGGTTTCAAAGTAGACATGGACCCAAATATTCTTGATGTGCCATGGCAGGTGGTTAAAGTCATAGTAGGCAAACCAATTGTCGATTCCGGATGTGTAATCACCATTCATTACATGCTCATTCCCTGATGCGTCGCGAATAGATATATTGTCGATATCCAATATTGTTTGAGGTATGAGATTAAATCTGTAATGACGTCGATTGGATATGGTTAATACAAGTGGTGCTCGCATCAGATTTTTCATGGAGCCAAGTGAGCCAGAATTTATCGGGAACTCCAGGTGTTTCCAGCTTCCTTGGGTTGATTTTATGGTCTCAGTGAGTTGAATGCATCGAGGGTTCCATTCTGATGGGTTAATCAATTGGCGATGGCAGGCGCGTAGGTATAATACTGCCTCCTTATCACTTGTGCGCACGTCTAGTGACAGGACGTAGTCTGTCTCGGGAGTCAGAGAAATACGCTGTCCAAGTCGCACATCATTAGCACCGAGATAACGCAGAAACTGGTTTCCCAATTCCTTCTGAAAAGAGAATCCCCCCACGTCTTTTGCCTTTTGGTATTGCCAGAAATAGGTAACTGGAAACTGGCCAAGACCCTGTCCGAAAAGTGTCGTGGTCAAATCCTTATCCATAATATCAATGGCTGTCTGCCAGTGTTCAACACGGTGTAAAAAATCACTCTTTGCGGTGGAGAATCTGCTCTCCATCCGGTAGCCGAACAGGCTTGGTGTCAGCAGCCCAACCAGAAGTGCAACGGCGGCAAGAGAGACGCTAATCTGTCGTATCGAAAGAAACAGTGATGCCTTGCTTGCAATAATATATCCGGAGATTGTGGCTAGAAAAACCGTAACCGCCGCAAGCAGAATAGGTGGTATTGAGCCAAAGGCGTAATCTCTGGAGGAGATGCTCCAGGTTGAAAGCGCGATCAATATCAGCAGAAAAAGTCCCAAACCAGCAAGGGGGTAATATGAACTTCTTTTTCGAGTTCGAATCATGGCTAATGCTGCAGCAGCAAGAAAGGCGATAACTGCATAGAAGAGCGCAATAGTTCCGCCGCTGCGAAAGGCAATAAACCCTGCTGTAATTAGTACGGGGAAAGAAAGTGTTAGAGCAAATATGCTGGAGGCTTGCAGTTTATGGCGATTCTGCCATAGCACAAGCAAGGCAGTTGCAAGCAGAGCAACGCCAATCCCAAGATAAACGCCGCGAGAGAAGGTGGTCATGCTCGCATACAAGAGGCCAAAGAATACCATGGCATAAAAGCCAGTAGCTAAAAGGGAACGTGCCATTAAAAATGCCATGGCTGTAAAAGGAAAAACCAGAAGCAGATAACCGTCTATGGCTGTACCGCCAGTATGCATGTCAGCGAACATGGCAGTAACGCGATAATCAGTAGAAAAATTAAGTAGTGCCTGAATCGGCGCGTATTTATTTGTCCAGAAGATCAGGGTATAGAATATATTGCGTTCCCAAAGTACGAGCAGAAAAACCATAAGAGCTCCGAGCGACAGACCGGTTGTCAGTAGTTTCTGCGCTACTTGTAGATCCATGCGTCGTTGAGAAACCCATGCGGGATAGAGCAGCAACGCCCACAGCAGACCTCGGGCGACGCGTAGGCTGTTTAGATTGCTGTAGTAGTTGGCGAAGGAGTTTGCATCCAGAGTCGTCAGCGGTAATAGTCCTTTCAGCAGTGCGGCAAGATATAAAATAAGGAATGCGAACAACAGTATGCGTACACCAGGGCGCATGGATTTAAACGACAGGGCATAGCGTCCATTCCATAGAATCGCAGCAAGTGTTAGAAACACAATGGCGTCAAACTCAGTCAGGAAAGTACGACCACTCCAAGATGCCAGGTAGAGCAGTGGAAGCAGGATAGGAAGCAGTAACAGCCAGAGCTCCGAGCGCCAAAGCAGCAACCCGACATAGACAACAGCTCCTATGAGTAAAGGAACCCGAAAGACCGGAAAGGTGCTTAAATAAAAGAGCGTAAGCAGGAAAAGCGTCAAGGCGAAGACGCGCTCAGTTATCTGTTTCATGGGTCTAGTATATGATAAAAACAAGCCATTCACCCCGGCATATATAAACTAGAATGTAGCTAAGCGTGTAAGTACGAGAGGCATTACGCAGGTCGTGCTGTAACATCATAGACCTTTCGATAGGATTAACTCCATCTCCATTTATGTATGCATCAGCTGCGAGGGAGTTTAAGCGATGTCAAGACTGTTAAATGATGTTGAGGTTATTTCAGGGAATGGACTGGGGCGGTTATATTCGATGAACCGGCCAGACAGACGATCGAGGCGCAGATTGTTTGTGTTTGTTTTGACGTTTCTTATCTGCCTCATCACTAGCCAGATCTACAACTTACAACGACCTGCGGTTTACCGAAGCAGTGCTTCTCTGCTTACAGTGGCGTTACCCGGTGTAGATCAACCCGGAGCAGAGACAGATATTCAGCATGTGATGCTGCAACGGCAGAGATTGCTGAGCAAGCCGCTGCTGGATGAAGTTATACATCGATTACACACGGAAGGCTCAGGGGTTGAGGCTTCAGGCCTGACCGCATATCAGTTGCAGTCGATGCTTTCAGCGGTGCCGGGCCAGGATAAGCGTAGCATTGCCCAGATGGAAAAAAGGGCGCAGGAGCTGCGTGAGCAACTGGTACAGATTCAAATAGCCAGCCGACATAAATATCCCCAGGTCAAGGTAGTGGAGTGGGCTTTCCCACCCAAAGACCCGATCCATCCGCTTTATCTCAGAGATGCAGCCATAGCATTTTTCGGTTCAATCCTGGCCGCTTTTCTAATGGTATGGCTGGTGGATTTTCTTGCACCCAAGGACAAACAGAATGATACGGAGGCCCTGACTGGAGTGGTTTTCCATTTCGTTGAGTTGACGATATTACTACTGTTTTCAAGTGTAGTTAGTGCAGGTTTGCCGGAAACAGTGGTGGAGGTAAAAAAGAGCATTCTATCCATAGGTACATATCAGAGATTACGCACACCACCAGCAAATTTCAGCGGAACCGGTTTTGTGGTTGCCAAAGGCAATCATGTCGTGACCAATGCCCATGTGGTTCCTGATAATCTTGATAAATCCAAAAATGAGATCGTAGGAGTATTTTTTCGTAAAGGGGAGAAGGTAGAAATGCGACGAGCCGAGCTTGTTGCAAAAGATAAAGAGCATGATATTGCTATTCTCTATATCCCGGGAGAGCCACTGCAACCACTGGAATTAGGTGATGATGCCGAGGTAGTAGAAGGTAGATTGTATGGATTTACCGGGTTCCCCATCGGAATGGTTCTGGGAGTGACGCCAGTGACACACCGTGGAATAGTATCTGCGATTACACCAATAGCGATCCCGGCCATGTCAGTGAGAAGGCTCAATGCAAAGCGCCTGCATCGCCTGCGAGACCCATACAAGGTATTTCAGTTGGATGCTATTGCATATCCAGGAAACAGTGGAAGTCCCCTGTATGAAATAGATACCGGCAAGGTTGTGGGAGTGGTAAATAGTGTATTCGTTAAAGAGACAAAAGAATCCATACTGTCATCACCAAGCGGTATATCCTATGCTATACCATCCAGATATATTAAGGCCCTGCTCAAGGCAAATGGGTTGATGCCCTGAACTATTGTTGGCAGATGTTTGTTAGTAAGCTAAATCAAACTAAATATGAAAAAGACCAAAATCCTATTGGTATGCACTGCAAACATATGTCGCTCACCTATGGCGCAGGGGATGCTTGAACGGCTACTCGAATCAGAAGGCTTGGGTAGACACTTCCAGGTAGATTCTGCAGGTACCCACGTAGCCCAGGTTGGAAGCCGTCCTGATAAAAGGGCCCAGCAGGTTGCGTTGGGGTATGGCATTGACCTGAGTGGCATTCGCGCCAGAAATTTACGCAAAAAAGATTACTTGTTCTATGACTACATAGTGGCAATGGATATGCAGAACTTACACCTACTAGAGAAGCTACGGCCAGCGAGGTCTACTGCTAATCTGATGTTGATGATGGATTTTGCTCCGGAACCAGAGCAACGTGAAGTGCCAGATCCTTACTATGGAAATCTGGCAGGATTTGAACGTGTATTCCAAATGCTGGATATGGCAACAAAGGGGATGTTGGGTCAGATAATGCCTGATCTAGCCTGAATGGGAACTTGCCGTACAGTTCTCTGCTAGTATCCATGAATACAACGCAGGATTCGATTATCTGTCTCCCTTTTCCATGGGTACTGTATGAGTGGCCAAGATCGAACATGTGCTTTCTCTTGTTTGTTCGTAACTTTGCTATAATTGCATGCGTTGATACCATTAAATGATAATCAGTATGAAATGCTAAGGCATAATTTTTCACTCATAATTCATAACTAACTGCCCGACGTGTTGTTCTTATAATTTAAACCAAAAAGAGATGATTGATTGTTGTTGATCAATCCAGATTAAACCGATACTAAACGGATGAATGTATGAACAGGTTTAGAAGACTATTTGCGGTTATTTTTATTACGGGACTACTGATTGCGTGCAACGATGGGATGAGCGATTCCCAGCACCTCACCAAGGCAAGAGAGTATTTGAAAAAAGGGCAATTAAATGCTGCATCCATCGAACTTAAAAATGCCCTCCAAAAGAATCCTGATAATCCACTAATCCGTATGGAACTTGGCAAGCTGCATCTTAAATCCGGGAATATAGCAGCTGCAGAGAAAGAGCTATCCAAAGCGTTGTCTCTCGGAGTAGAGAACGAACGAGTATTACCATCCCTTGCCAGATCCATGCTTTATCAGGGAAAGCATGCTGAGGTAATGGCGCTTTCGCTGACTGGACTTAGCGCAAAATCAAAATCAGAGGTTCTGGCTTTGCAAGGGCTTTCGCTGATTGCGCAAGGAGACATAACTAAGGCCAATATCACCATAGAGAAGGCGATGGATACTGGTGATGTCTCTTTGCATGCCATGGTGGCAAATGCGGGTCTTCTCGGATACTCAAAAGAGTTTGATAAGTCCAGAAAGCAACTTGAAGCTGTCATTGAGATCGATCCTGAATTTGCCCCAGCGTGGAGCCTGCTGGGCGACATTGAGACTAATGAGGGTAAATATGAATCTGCTTTGGATGCATATACCAAGGCAATCTCTCTGCGCGTAAACAATATGCCAGATATGCTAAAGCGGACTATGATTCTCCTTCAGTTGAAACAATACGACAACGCACAAAAAGATATAAGTCAACTCAAAAACAAGATACCGCTGCACCCAGGTTTCAACTACGCGCAGGGTATAATCCACTTTCAGAACAAAAAATATCAAGATGCGCAGGCAGCTTTTGATTTGGCGCTGGTAGATGAAAAACGCTATCCAATGGCGCTTTACTATGCTGGGCTGACCAATTATTTACTTGGTCAGCATGAACGCGCTGAGAAATATACCACTCAGCATTTTACAAAATCACCCGAGTTTACACCCACAAGAAAATTATTAGCCTTGATTCAAATGAGTAATCATAAATACAAGGAGGCTGAGGAGCTAATACGGCCACTTGTAGAGACCGATGAAGCTGATGTAGGGGCAATGAATATTCTTGCAAGTACGCTTTTGAATCAGGGAAAGACTAACGAGTCGATAGATTTGCTATCTAAGATTGTAGAGATTAATCCAGATTCACCAGAAGCACAGACCAGACTCGGTGTAGGTCTTATGCTCAGTGGAGATAACGCAGCAGGGGAAGAGCATTTATCTGCCGCTGCCAAATTGGACTCATCCAATATCAGAGGGGAGATTCTACTAATACTGAATTATTCAAGACAAAAGCAATTTGATAAGGCGCTTGAATCAGCTAAGGCACTTAAAGAGAAGCATCCAAAGAAGGTTGTCTCATACAATGTATTAGGGCGGGTCTACCAACAAATAGGCAAAAAGCAGGAAGCAGTAGACACCTTTGCTATGGTGCTAGAGATGGAGCCTGGTAATCCGTCTGCAACACAGAATCTAGCCGCTATGGCTATTAGTGATAAAGACTTTGCCAAGGCGCGCAACTATTATCTAGAAGCATTAAAGAAGCATAACAAACATTTGGCCATACTTATGAACATGGCGGCGCTGAATGCGCTTGAGAGTAATGAGAAGTCGATGATTGATTATCTGCAACAGGCGATAGAATATCATCCTGCGGCAGTCCAACCAAGATTGATTTTAGCTCGTTACTATCTCACAAAAGGCGAAAATGAACAGGTTGCATTTCTAGTCAGGCAGTTCGATCAGACTCAGATGAAGACCCCATCGGTATTGGAACTGGTTTCTCTGTCTAAGCTAGCCAAGGGTGACTATGAGGGTGCAAAGGATACGTTAAAGCAATACCTTAAACTCAAACCAACTTCAGCGCAGGCTCACCATAGGTTAGCAAATGCATATGCTGGAATGAATCAACTTAAAGGCATGCGTGCTGAACTTGAGAAGTCTATTGAGTTAGCGCCAGATTATTTCCCAGCAAGATTGGACTTGGCCAAACTATTTTTATCTCTACGCGAGAATGATCTCGTTGCACAACATATGCCTGTCTTGAATAGACTTGCACCAAATCACCCAGAGGTACAGAAGATCGAGGTTTCACTCGCGTTGCGAGAAGGTAATCTCGACAAAGCCCTTGAGTTAGCAGAAGCGGTACACAAGGCAGTGCCTTCTACCAATAACTTGATCATGCTTTCCAGAATAAAATGGAACATGAATGATCATGACGGCGCTGTCCAACTATACAACGAGTGGCTTGCGCGTAACCCTGATGATGTGGATGTACGCCTTGCATTGGGCGGCAGATATCTTGTGTTAGAAAAACAAGACGCTGCGATAGAACAGTACAAAAAAACATTGTTAATTGATGAGAATAATATCATTGCCCTTAATAATCTCGCGTGGTATTTGCGTGATACAGATATCAGGAAGGCGCTGGAATATGCCAGGTATGCGAACAGTGTCGAACCAAAGTCACCCGCGCTAATGGACACACTAGCCATGGTCCTCTTAACGAACAACGAGATTGATGAGGCGAAAAGAATAATAAAAGAAGCAATGATTAAAGCCCCGACAAATCCGTCTATACAATATCATGGTGCTAAGATATACGCTGCTGCTGGAGATAAAGCCGAGGCCGTTGTCATCTTAAATAAAATTGTAGAAGGAGATGTCCCTTTCCAGGAAAAGAAAGATGCCCTGGAGCTTCTCAAGGAGCTTAAATTAGAGGCCCCCTAGGCATAGGTTTGACGGTTCGTGACAAGAGCTTGAAGCAACAGTGTTACATGCTGTCTAGCCATTAGACAGATATACACTCGCAATCATGGTGTAGTCCATCTGAGTAATCCTTCCACTCTATTTGAGATAAACGCTCCAGACTTCTTTCACTAATCTACTGTCTGTTTTTTTTACACATCCAGATTCGTTCTTGGTGCCTATACTCATAATCTATTGAAATATATGGATATAATATATTGGCATGATACCTGCTTCGTATACGGGCAGTACGTAAGCGGTAAGCTTGCAATGGTGAATTAGACACTAAGGGAGACTTAAGATAATGAAAGCTTTCACAGCGAAAAAGAAACTGCTTGCCGCTGCATTGGCAACTACTTTAGGCGTTGTTAGCAGTGATGCGTTGGCGGTGGTTTTCAATGATTTTACTGTAGATCCATCTACTTACTCCAATAAGACCACGTTTACCGCAGATAAGATTACGGGTAACTATGTAGAGGTTGCTTCCTTTGTGCCTACCGGTCCTGGTGGCGGTACCTTTGATGTTTCTATCCAGTGGTCAGCGGGGCAGTTTGTTGCTAATGATGGGGTGACTGCGTTACCAGGTTCCACTACTGGTCTCGGAGACAGTCTTGGTTACGGCATGTATGGACTGTTTCAGGCAAGTGGTACTTTCGTAACAGTTGGTGGAGTATCAACATTTACTTTCTCACCTGGCGGAAGCCTCAATCTCTGGATTGACGATGCCGGAGATACCACGTTTACAGCCCCTGGAAGCGGTGCTGCTGCATGGACAACTGGCTCCGCCGCTGATGACGTACTCATCGCAACAGGCGCGATGGTCTCAGGCGTTGGAGTGCTAGATCCAACTCTGGCAACCTGCGTAGGAGGTGGAATCAACTGCGGAAGCTTTGGTACCACTACCAGCTTCGTTCTTGAAGATCCAGAGGGTAAGGACTTCTTCATATTGCCTGACCCATTTTACAAGTTTGCATTTGAATCTGGGCAATTCAATAATTTTGATCCGACGTCTCAGCTACCTCAGACGATTAATGGTTCTCTTGATGCCGTATTCATACCTGAGCCAGCTACTTTAGCTCTGATGGGTATTGGCTTGATCGGTCTTGGTGGGATGCGCCGTAAGAAAGCCTGACAAAAGAGTTTCATGTAATGAGTAAGAAACGGGTGCATCTAGCACCCGTTTTTTTGTTTCACCTGGTCTTCTTGTTTATGCCAGGATCTATATTGACAGTGTTAAGCACCACAATTGCTAGCTACGATATAAGTTTTTATTACAACAGGCAGGATAAAATATCCTATCTTTAAAAATAAACTTCTGCATATGCAGCGAACTACACTACCGCCCATGGAAGAGAGAAAATGACTGAATTTGACTACGATCTGGCATTCTCAAGAAATAGCGGAATCACCTCAACAGAAGAGCAGCAAAGGCTTAGGCGCGCTACTGTAGCAATCGCAGGGATGGGAGGCGTTGGCGGAGATTACCTCATAACCTTGGCCAGAGCTGGGGTCGGAAATTTCAGGCTCTCTGATTTAGATGAGTTTGAAGTAGGAAACTTCAACCGACAATATGGTGCCACCATGTCCTCGGTTGGGCAACCTAAACTGGATACCATGTGCAAATTGGCAGTCGATATAAATCCAGAGTGCGCTATCCAGTCCTACGGTGAAGGCATTAACCAGAACAATGTTGATGAGTTTCTTCAGGGAGCTGATGTTTTCATTGATGCTATTGAGTTTTTCGAGGTAGAGACACACAAACTAACCATCAATGCCTGCCGAAAATTAGGGATTCCAGCTATCTTTGGTGTTCCACTAGGTTTCGGTGTCGGCGTGTTGGTATACACGCCTGAAGGAATGACGTTTGACGATTATTTTGACCTTGACTACACGGCACCTTTAGAACATCAGGTGCTAAAAATGTCACTTGGCTGTGCTCCTGCTGGTTACCATCTTAAGTATGTTGACCCAAGCTCAGTAGATCTCAGTATTCGTAAGGCCCCCAGTATTGCTAGTGGCTGTAAACTGGCTACTGGTATTGTTATTACTCAGGCGCTGTTGGCGATACTTCATCCTGAAGAGCTAAAACCAATTCCTAATTACACCTGCTACGATGCAAGATTGAATAAATTGAAGAATGGATATCTATGGATGGGTAATCGCAATCCGCTACAGAAAGTAAAATTCATCCTGGCAAAGAAAATGCTTGGTATATAGGAGAGGGTATACAAACCCTATACTATAATTAACGTTAGAAACAGTGAGTTTAGAGTGGAGTCTGTTGCCTTCCACCGACAAGATAACTCTGACCGTTCAACATAAAAATCTGTATAGGGAGGATCTCGTGAAAGACGGAACAAGGTTTACCCTAACCGAGGAGGAACTCCAGGCTTCTCTTCGACTCAGATATAGAGTTTATGTAGAAGGCATGGGGCGGCTGAAAGATAAAGGGGATCATGACCGCAAGGAGTTGCGCGATGAATACGATGAAAATGCCAGAGCCGTTGTCGCCATACGCGATGGTGAGCCGATTGGCACCCTGAGGTTGTTTTGGGGAGGGGATGCTCCCTTCGCAGAGTCTCTGGTCGAGGCTTATCACGTTGATCTTTTTAGGGAGTTTTTATCAGATAACCAGATCTGTATTGTTGAACGTATGATGATCGCTGAGGAGCATCGGGGTACGAGTGTCGCACTTCAGCTGTACAAAGAGGTAATGCACTTCGTACTTAATAACCATGTAGAAGTTGTCCTTCTCGATTGTGAACCACATCATCTGAACTCATATCTAAAACTTGGTTTTCGCCCATTCACCTATCCGTACACCTACCCTGGCATCGGCCTGGTTCTGCCGATGGCGCTTATAACAGGTGACTACGAACATTTAAAATGCGTTCGCTCTCCATTTGCGATGTTAACGAAAGCGGAAGATCTAGATCATTGTCGCTATGTCGACAAGTTACTTTCTGTTATTGAAAATAGAACCGATGTGCTTTGTCAGTCTGGTGAAACCAATAACAGATTTCTTGAGAGTATATATGCCTCTCGCACCGATAATGAGCGAACATTCGATACTGGTCCTACCGTTTTTGACTCATTGACAGAGGGTGAAATCCTTCGCTTGATAAACAAAAGCCATATTATCAAGTGTAAAAAAGGAGATCATATAATTGAGAAAGACAATGCCGCCAGGACAATGTTTATCATTCTGACAGGTTTCGCTGAAGTAAGACGAAATGATCAAATGATCGCTATGGTATCACCCGGTGAGGTCATTGGAGAGATCGCCTTTTTTCTAGGTGTCCCACGTTCGGCTAGCATTGTTGCTGCATCTGATGAGCTTAGAATACTTAGCCTAGATGATAAGTCATTGTCTAAGCTGCTTAAGCATGAAGGTGAGCTAGCCAACAAGGTGTTGATGAATATCTGCCGTGGCCTTTGTGCCAGAATAGTTCAGGGGGTAGGTGCAGGTGATCTTAGGAATCACTAAGATTATTTAATGTGTGTAAAGATAAGTTTGCAGAGCAGAGCGTTACTTTGCCAAGATGAGTGTTGATCAACACTAAGCCTTGTATTGCGTGAGCATTTGGTTTAAACCAGATTTTATTTTCTATGGTCTCCTCTTTAAATAAGGACGGAAGTACCTCCCCGAAGGTGATAATCCGTTCAAGTATTATGAAAATGAACCATGTTGCCATTCGTTAAATCTCCAGCATATTTAATGTTTATCTCACTAGTATTATTACCGAAATACCTCATGTCGGAATAGCTTACAATTTAGAAATTAATAAAAAGCTAAATAACAAGTAAAAACAGGAAGATATAATGTTTGGCTTGTTCCTTGCAAATGCATTCACGGACAATTCCTCGTCATATTTATCGTCAAGGGTGAGGTTTTAATTTGTTGTAATTCAGCGTGAATAAGCCCTTGTTAATAGTTGTGTCTTACCTATTGAGACTACAGGGTATTAGTTAAATCGGAAATACATACAGCATGGATGTATCAGAATAAATCACCGTGACTGCAAGGGCATAACATGTTTAACAATATGTCTCGAAATAGTGGGAGCGTTAGAGTTATATTATTTTTTCTCGTGTTTGTTGGAATTTGCGTTTACACGCCTATTCTAATAGACGGTCTTATTCAGCGTGGAGATTCTGACCAACAACGAATTGCTCGGGGAGAAGATCCAACAACTGTACTTGAGCATACAGGCGCTGGACAAATGCTGGCTTCAGATAAGTGTAATACCAAGGAATATATATATGGCAAGTCACAAGATGGCTATGCGTTTGTGAAAAAAGTTAATACTGATATGTATGCAGTGGATGTTGGTGGCGCAACTAGATTCCTTTTGTTGGACGAGAATGGTGTTGTGGTTGTGAACGCTGGAAACAATGACGAAGCAAAAGACATAAATCAAGAGCTTTCATTTGTACTAGAAGATTGTCTGAATTCTGAAGCGGTGCCCGATGCCGTTGATATCAGTTTTCGGGTTGCCTACTGATTTATCACTACCCGCAGATTTTCCTTACTTTAAGAACATCCAAATATTTTTAGCCTCACATATCCATTTATGTGAGACTAACATTATGGCAAAGCTCGATCATTTAGGTGCCGACAAACCATAGTATTGCATGGTTGTTTCAGCTGTTACCCAGATACTGGAAAACAGGTTGACGTATCCTATACTGATAGGCAAATAGTTATTCGGTGTGTATTATCAGTCGTTCAGTGCAGGTCAGGCTGAAGATGGCGCGTTAGTGGATGATTCCTTGTTTTATCTAGTATTCAAGCAGACTTAGATTTTACAAAATTACACGCATACAGTTGTCTTTGTTAGCTATCTATATTGGGGTCAATTGACTGCCTGCGATATTACAGATCGACTGATTAATACTAAAAGCATACTATTCGTATTAAGGATACTAACGGGGAGCACTAGAAACCCGTATCTCGTGCATCAGGAGTGGTATATAAGCACATGATATTTTTTTCACGGGTTCATTCGTTTCGGGGAAAAATAAGCCTGTTTGGCCATTATTTCCATGCGCAGTATATTTTACTGGGACTGGTTGAATTCATTACATTCACATGTGTTCCAATTTTTGTAATTCCTCTATTCGAAAGCAAAGTTTCGCAGCAATCACCCATACCAACCTCTTGGGCAGCAAGTACCTTTTTTGCCTTGATCCTGGTTTTTTTTATTGTCTCGATGGGGCTTTATGATACACGCCAGAGAACAGGATTCTTTCGCGTTATCTTGCCTCGGCTGGCTGTTGCTTTTGCTATGGCAGGGGTTGCTATCCTTATCGTGACACAGCTTTTTTTTCATGATCACTTTGATATTACTAGTGTTGCCCAATTTATCGGAATTTCCCTGGTTTACTCATCCATACTCCGTATTTATTTCGAGAAGTTTGTTGATGGAAATATATTAAAGCGCAGAATTCTGGTTGTTGGTGCGGGTGAAAAGGCCGGGTATATTGAGAAACTGCGTCGAAAAGTAGATAGGCGTGGTTTTGAACTGATCGGTTATATCGCGCTAGGCACAAAAGATAATGTAAAGATTGCGCCAAATAAAGTGATCCTGCTTGATGGCAGGATATGTGCGTACGCTCTTATCAACTGTATTGATGAGATTGTCATTGCTCTTGATGATAGAAGACACAATCTACCATTAGATGATCTATTGGATTGCCGCATGAGTGGCATCAACGTTATAGAAATGCATGACTTCTATGAGCGTGAAACCGAGAAGATTCATCTAGAGTTTTTGCAGCCAAGTTGGTTGATCTACGCGAAGGGGTTTCGAAGAAACATACTCCGGTCAACTATAAAGCGCATATTCGACCTGATCGTTAGTTCATGTTTGTTGATTATTTTATTACCAGTTATGGCCGTAGTAGCTCTCTCCATACTAATTGAGGATCGTGGTAAGGGTCCTGTCTTGTATTATCAAAATCGAGTTGGACGCGGTGGTAGTCAGTTCGGATTGATAAAATTTCGTAGTATGCATGTAAATGCGGAAGAGGATGGAGTAGCTAGATGGGCAGAAAGAAATGATTCTAGAGTTACATGTGTAGGCACATTTATTCGTAACTATCGTCTGGATGAACTTCCTCAACTTTGGAATGTTCTGACCGGGGATATGAGCATGGTTGGCCCTAGACCCGAACGGCCTGAATTTGTAGAAAAACTATGCAAGGAAAATCCATTTTATTCGGAACGGCATCGTGTAAAACCGGGGATAGCCGGATGGGCGCAAGAATCATATCCATATGGGGCTTCAGAAAAAGATTCAATTCAAAAGCTTCAGTATGATCTCTACTATGTTAAGAACTATGGAATATTATTTGATGTGTATGTTCTGATTCAAACTGTGGAGGTCGTATTATTTGGCAAGGGTTAAGGCTATATATTGAAGATGAATTTATACAACAGATCTTTGGAGTAGACGTAGTTTAGGATTTTGGTTTCAGATCATACTTTTCCATCATGCTATAAAGCGTTGGTCTGGTTACACCTAAAAGTTTTGCAGTTTCCGTAATGTTGTCATCTGAATGGTTCAAGGCTCGTTGAATAGCCTTTCGTTCTGCATTTTCCCTAACCTGTTTTAGGTTAAACGGCATAGGGTCTTCTGTTGGTGTGGGTAGTTCCAGGTCTTCGACAGTAATCTGTGCGCCCTCTGACATAATCACAGCCCGCTTTATCCGGTTTTCCATTTCGCGCACATTACCTGGCCAATCATAGCTCTCGATGGCAAGTGTTGCGGTTTTATCAAAGCCCTTAATGTTACATCCTAGTTCTTGTCTGAATCGTTCAAGAAAGGCTTTTGCTAACACAAGAACATCGCCGTCTCTTTCATTTACAGATGGGATTTGTATGGTGATTTCGCTAAGTCTATAGTAAAGATCTTCCCTGAACAGTCCGTCATTAATCAGTGTGGTGAGATCTTGATGTGTAGCGCAGATAATGCGTACATCCACTGGAATCTCCTGTCTGCCGCCAATTCTTTCAAGAACTCGTTCTTGTAGAAAGCGCAAGAGTTTTGATTGCAGCTCCATCGGGAGGTCGCCAATCTCATCGAGAAAAAGCGTTCCACCATCTGCGTACTCAATTTTGCCTAGGGTTTGCTTGGAGGCCCCGGTGAATGCGCCTTTTTCATAACCAAATAGTTCGCTTTCGAGTAGCGTGGATGGGATTGCGGCACAGTTGATGGCAACCATCTTGTGTTTGGATCTTGGGCTGAGTTCGTGCAGTGCCCGTGCGAACAATTCTTTTCCTGTGCCACTGGCACCAAGTAGTAGTGCTGTTATGTTGGAGGGCGCAATTTTTTCAACAATACGGCAGACTTTTAGCATCTGCGGGCTGGTAGCAATTATCCCTCTTAGCGGCATCTCATCTTGGCCATGCTGTAATCTACGGTTCTCCGATTCCAGTTCATATACGGAGTAGGCTCTATCTACTATTAGGGCAAGTATTTCCGAGTGGACCGGCTTTTGATAGAAGTCGTAGGCTCCAAGGCCAATAGATTTAACTGCGTTTGCTCGATCATTATCTCCAGTTACTACAATTATTTTTGTTTCTGGAGATATAGATAGTATCTCGGTTAGTGTGGCTAATCCTTCACTCACTCCGCCTGGGTCAGGAGGTAATCCAAGGTCTAGAAGTACTACCCCGGGCTGGTTGCGACGCAGCTGCGCTATAGCGTCTGAACGATCACCTGCTATGGCTACGTCATAGCCGTCAAAACACCAGCGTAGTTGACTTTGCAGTCCTGGGTCATCCTCTACTACTAACAGGTTTTTCTTTACATCCCTCACAGATTACCCCTCTGGAACACTTTCGTTATGGGACTCATCAGTCAACATCTTACAGGGCAGCACAATACTGAATGTAGAGCCCTTACCCAGAGTGCTGTCTACAAATATATTACCACCGATTGATCGAATAAACTCACGGCTTTCGAATACACCTATCCCCATGCCGGTCAGGCCTTTTGTTGTGTCGAATGGCCGGAATAGCCGGTCACGGATAAAATCGGTTTCCATGCCTACGCCATTATCTTCTACTTCAATTAGTGCCTGTTGCGAATTATTCGATAGTCTAACAATCACCTTGCCATCTTTATTTGTAGCCTCTTGAGCGTTTTGAATTATGTGGCTGAAAACTGTAGCAAGTTGGTCTTTGTCTGCATCAATATATAATTTTCGATCTGATGTCTGGAAAACAGGAATAGGTGTTTGACCAGAGCTGGATCTGATAGCAACAACTTTTGATACTAATTCTGATAGCTCAACGCTATTTTGGCTGTTGCCACGGATGCCGCTTCTCATCTGATCCATAAGACGCGTCATGCGTCCGACAGAATTCTTGACAGTGGAAATTACATCATCAAAGAACTCTGGGTTGTCTCTATGTCTTTCTGAATTTGAAACAATTAGTGACTGTTGCGCCAGAATATTCTTTAGATCATGTACAACGTAAGCGGAAAGACGATTGAATGCTTCAAATTGTCTGGCTTGTATCAGCTGTTGATCAGACTGATATTGAGCTAAATAGCTGGCTGCCTGGTGCCCCGCCATTTTTAGCAGATCACGGTCCTCCCAATTTATTGACTGTTGTAGGTCAGACTTTTTTGTAAGAACGATTCCTAGCACTTCAGTTTTGAAGATTAGCGGTATAAGAAGCCAGGCGTTTGTTATCAATTCCAACCAGGTTGGTAGAATAAGATCACCATAGATATCTGGTTGAGTCTCATATTCGTTGATATCAATGACCCAATGTGTCTTTGTAATAAATTCTATTACTGGATCTAGAGATGTGCTGCTGGTGTAGTTGGGAGCTGGCATGTTCCAATGTGTTAATAGCTCATAACCACCGTTATCCATTCTTACCCATAGAGTTCCAGCGTTACTTTTAACTAAAGCGGCCATGGCGCGAATTATGCGTTCTGGCACTTCATCTTCTCCTTCATCCATGGTCTGGGTGAATCTTAACCACTCTTCACGATAGTCATATTTATAACTGAAGAAGTGTTTGCTTAAAAGAGTGCGTACTTGAGACCTGATCTTCCCAGAAAAGAGCAGAATTATAAGCAATAGACCGGAACCGAATAGAAAAACTACCTGTAATACTCCGCCCCATGTTCCACCGTAATAACGAATAAAATAACCGACCGCAGCCATTGCCAGGAGATAAATACCTGCGCCGATCAATGTCGCAGAATGGAAAACAACGTGACGTGAGACGTGTATGCCTAAAGACCATCTGGGATTTCTTGCGATAGAGATAGCAATAAGCGGAGCTACAATTCCATTCACTATCCCACGCGCATTCCATAGTTTTTGATTCAGGTCTTTAAACAGTAGCGCTTCAGAGAACATGAAAAAATCGTAGGCAAAAATACAGCCCAGGCCCAGACATAAATATTTAATGGCCCAACGCTCATCCGGCCCGGAATTACGAAAAATCTGCTCCACCAGAAGCATTCCGATGATGGATATGGTGACCCAGATTACGATGGTCAGCTCACTAACAAAAGTATCCGGTAAACTGGTGTAACGTGATAGCGTTGGCCAGACAACCGCTACAATAAAGGCGCTGATGATCGATAGGTAAAAAACTCTAGCCCAGTTGGATTGACGTTTTTTAAGGCTCTTGTTTGTACCGAGGATCTTGAGGAGTAATATACACCATCCGGAACTGTGTAATATTTCTGCTATTTGATAAACTTCGACAGAAATCCTGAAAGACATCGCAACACTTGTAGAAATGCTCGCCCAAATAACCATAAACAAGCTTGCCATAATAAGCAGAGTGCCAAACTGTCGTCCTTTCCAGGATAGGATAAGTAGAGCTGTCAGGACGGAATATGCAAACAGGGCAAAAATATAGCTATAAGACTCAATATCCACGAGTGGTTCGCCTTTATCAATAGTTATTGTTAGCTGTAAAAAATATTCTATTCAAACCAGGATACCATTTTCTGTGCCCAGAATTATGAACATCAAATGCAAGCATTTTTTAAAACAATTTTATTAAAATATGCATTCAAGATTTTGTACGGGATTCCCGCTTTTTATGTCTCTCTAAGGTGGTGTTCAGAAGACCAATGATCTCGGTTGCAGCTTTTAATATATGGTCTGGCCCCATTCCTGCTCGCTTCATATCTGTATAAAATCCCTTGGCCAATATTTTTGCAACTCTTTCTGGATCTTGGGTAAATGCTCCAGAGGTAGATCTACCTTTACTCTCTTCTTTTGCCAAGGCAGCTATTGCAAATCTTGATTTCAGAAGATTCTGAATCTGTAAGGTATAGATTGATTTTGCTATGAACATACTCAGAATTGTCGCAAGCTCAAGGTCGCGAGCGATATAGCGACGCTCATCCACGGGGCTGTTAATATTTATCACTCCCACCACGCGTTTAGCAATGATAAGAGGGATGGATATAAATCCCCCCGCTGTTTGAGATGACCTGGTTGCCAGATCAGCGAATACGCTGTCGTTAATATTCGAAACAAGCAGAGCTTCTCCTGTATTGGCGACAGTGCTGGCAATGCTTTGATCTGTGCCAGCAAATGCTGAGTACGCTTCTTGGGGGAGACTGCCGTAATGGGCTTGAATCCGTAAGTTTATTTCTCCCTCTCCCTGTTCTTCTTTTAGCAACATGATAGAGCAATTATTAGAACCAAGCGCTTTTGCCACCATGCGCGCCAGCTCGTGTAGTGAAGATTCTAGCGTTTCCTGTTGTTCCAGAAAGTCTGAAACTCCAATCAGGTTAATGATGAAGTCACTTTTATCCTCAATTAAATCAGGCATCCTGACACTCCATTATCGCTAATCTATAAAAACTGTAGATTGATCAAACCGAATTTCAGTGGTGCTTGCTTTTACATAAAAGATCACTAGTGTCCGGTAAATTATTCAAATAAATTCAATTGGTTATCG
>RRYU01000576.1_pt1 | contig 26982 bp, 28 predicted proteins | sample 2162651 | NCBI WGS metagenome assembly RRYU01 (sample SAMN10267283, study PRJNA491782) | microbial mat metagenome | isolation source: biomat in the production well | place: Japan: Minami-Kanto gas field, natural gas well KTG3 | collected 2017-06 | reverse complement strand
TTTTTTGATTTTTCCAACTATCTCATCTGAGACAGAAACACTAGCTTCTGATACTTTCTGAATAATAACTCTCATAACTATGAAAAAAGATTTCCTGCCTCCATTTCTTCCCATTCTCCGCTGTCTTCATTTAATTTGTAAACATCTAGCTTGTAAGATTTTTCTGTTTCGCTATAAACATATTCCACGTTAGTTTCAGAGCCTATTCTCCTGCTGTATGAAGTCTTTTTATCTAAAACAACTGGCTTAGCAATATGCTCCAAACGCATCTTACCCAAAGGTCCTTCAAACTCAATATATTTAATATCAACTCCTCCTTCATCCTCCAAGTGATCAGAACCTTCGTTCAATACCTCAAAATTATCTTTAATGTGTCCGACTGTCTGTATCCATTTTTCTTCTTGCATATATTTTATATTAATAATAAGTGGAGTGAGTCTCCATATCTCTTTTTCTGTTATTTGCTGTAACGCCGCTAATCAAACCTCTTCGCAAAAGATCATCAACTGACTTGTTCATTGTTTGCATTCCAGCATGAGCACTTGTCTGAATAACAGAATCAACCTGCCCAAGTTCATTATTTTTTATCAAATTTGCAACTGCATTATTATTTATAAGTATTTCCCTGGCAGCCACAAGCCCACCACCTCTTTTAGGTAGAAGCTGTTGAGAAATTACCGCTCTAAGAACGGTGGAAAGTTGATTTGTGACCTGATTAATATATTCTGATGGAAAAAAATCTATAATCCTTGATATTGTCTCTGCTGCCGTTGAAGTGTGTAGAGTTGATAATACCAAATGACCGGTCTTAGCAGCTGTCAGGGCGGCGCTTACCGTTTCCTTATCTCTCATTTCTCCAACCATTATGACATTAGGGTCTTGCCTGAGGGCATACTTTAGGGCGTTTGAAAAGTTCTTTGTATCTCTCCCAAGCTGTCTTTGCTCTACTATACTCTGTTTATCTTCAAAAATGTACTCAATAGGATCCTCTATGGTTATAATATGAGATCGCCTTTCTTTGTTAATAATATCAAGCATCACGGCCAATGTGGTAGACTTCCCCGCCCCAGAAGGACCTGTAACCAGAATAAGCCCATCTTTCAAGTGGGTCAATTCATATAAGACGGGATTTAAATCTATCTCCACAGGGCTCGGTATTTTATTCAAAACCAATCTAGCCGAAAGCCCCATATGAGCTTCTTGAAAATGAAGATTCACTCTAAAGCGATTATTATAAAACTCCAGAGAAAGATCTATGTCTTTTTCCTTCTCTAGCTTATCCTTAGTCCCCTTATCAATAGAAGAATAAATAGCATAACGAAGCTCACCCGCTGGTATCTCATCATCACTCAAACGATGCAACTCCCCCGCAATACGAAGAGAAGGAACACTCCCCTCAACCAAATGAAGATCAGATGCCCCTCTATCTATAGCCTCTTTAAAATAATAACCTAAATTCATTATAAAATCTTAAATATTATTGTAATATTATAACATTATAGAGTATTATCAAGCAAATAAAAAAAGAAAGCTTGTTACCTTCTTCTTGTTTTTAATGACGTGCTAGACTACTTGTCTTTGTTAAAAACTGTCATTAAAATTAGATTATAAAATTTGCTCTTATTAAAAGTCTATTCCCTTTTTGTGTTCGAGCTACACCCGGAGCTTGTCAAATATTTTTTATAATTTTAGGTATAGAGCTAGTTCTATACCTATTATTTTTTTTAAGTTCATTGTTAGTTAATTATTATTTTTATCCCTCCTCCTCTTGGCTCCAGCGAGAGAAAACTCACAACCGCAGTAATCCTGTCTATAAAGCTCTAGGCTTTTTGATAGGGCGGCTGCTTTTTTGAAACCTTCTTTTTTCTTAAAGTCTCTGTCCAAAAAATTTATTCCATACTTTTTAGCTAGTTCGTGTCCAAAGGTAAATATAGCGTCTGCACTTTTGTGAGGGCTAGTCGTTAAAGTAGAAGTGAAATATTGAAAACCATTGGAGGCGGCATGACTAGCTGTTTTATCTAGTCTTTCGCGATAACAAAGCATGCAACGACTTCCCCTCTCTGGTTCGCTCTCGTACCCGCGCACCATTTCTCTCCACTTGAGATGGTTGTACTCCCCGATGATAACTTTTATGCTATAAAGCTTAGCTACTTTTTTTATCTCTTCTAATCTTTTTTCATATTCTTGCAAGGGAAAAATATTGGGATTATAGAAAAAAAGACTAACACGAAATTCTTTTTTTAAAATCTGGCTAACATAAACCCCGCAACCAATACAGCAAATATGCAAAAGCAATTTTGGTTTTTTGGGTCTATAGATAATAGACGTTAATATTATAAAAAACAAAGCGCCTAGAAAACCAGCTAAGAGATCAGCCATATCAAGAGACCTTCCTGGAATATATCTCTGGAGTATCTCAATAAAAAAAGCATAAAAAGAAGAGAAAAAAACAGCATAAAATGAAGAGCTCAAAAATCCTTTTTGCTTCACTAAATGAATATATTCAAAAAGCAAATAGGTAAAAACCCCGAAGAGAAAAGAATGTACCAATTTATCTAAATAACTAAAACCGTTTGGGGCGACACTCTTTATAGGCAAGACCATCAATAGGGCTATCAAAATAGCCCAAGAAAAAGTGAGTAAAAATTTTATACGCTTTTTATCCATTTTTTTTATTATCCATTATTCTAAAAGTAAAAATAATTCCTAGCATCAAAACGACAAGAAGAGCGAGGGCATAAAACTTTCCAAGACTTTGGAGAAATACTGCGCTCATCCCAAAAAGAAATGAGAATAAATAAAATATCAGAACTGTCTTCTTTTGTCCTATCCCAAGGTCATAGAGCCTAAAATGAAGATGCTTTCTATCCGCAAATTTAAAAGGATTTTTCCCGGCCATCAATCGTCTAAAAATAGTCCAAAGAACATCCATAATAGGTATTCCCATTACAAGCAGAGCTATGGCGATTTTCCCTCCTGATATTATAGCAAGCACTCCAAGCAAGAAACCGAGAAATAAAGATCCGCCTTCCCCCAGAAATATACTAGCCGGGTTCCAGTTAAAAATCAAAAAACCAAGACAAGCTGAAAAAAGAATAAAAGAAGCTATCCCAATATCTGGCTGGTAGTAGGTTGAAGTCATAGTAAAAACAAAAATTATGAAAGCACCAATTGCTGTAATTCCAGTGACGAGGCCATCCATTCCATCAAGCAGCTTGGTTGTATACATCATCCCAAGAAGCCATAGGAAAATAAAAATATCAGACAAAACCGTAAAGTAAAATACCCTACCACCCATTTCAAACAAAGCTATCTGCCAAGTGTCAAAATAATAATATCCACCAAAAGGATTGGTTATTTTCTCTATCCCGACTCCTCCAGCGATTACGAGTAAAATAGCCAAGAGAGGAAAGATAAATTGTTTTTTAGGGCTTAGGTTGTGTTTATCATCTAAAAAACCGCCTATAACAAGGACCAAGGAACCTAAAAACACACTAAGCCAGTGAATATAATTCAAATCCCCTGAAAGCAAATAATCTCTATACAAAAGAGCTCCAATAAAAAAAGCAAGAAAAATAGACACGCCTCCCAAAAGAGGTATGCTTCCTTTGTGTATTTTTCTGTCACTATCTGCTCGGTCCACTATCCCAAAATGAATGGCAAATTTTTTGACTAATTTAGTAAAAAAAATAGCCAAGAAAAATACTATTGCAAAAATGTATATTATATTATTCATTGACAATTATTTTTCCATTATTTATAATAAATTGCAAGCTATCTAACAACTTTTTTAAAAGGGAGGAAAAATTGAAAAAAACTTTATTCTCTAAGGTTGAAAACGTTTTACCTCACACCAACAATGTTCTTTTGATAACAAACCCTCTCCAAAAACCGAGCCCCAAAGAAATTATGGCTCTAACTATGAAAGTTGGCAAAAAACTCGTTACCAGAGATAATATCAATCGGCGAACCAGACAACTCATTGAGAGCGGACAATTTTGCGCAGTTTTATCCTACCAAAACGGGCAATTCGATCTTTATCAGGGGGCCTAAAATAAAACCAAGACGCATCTTCGGATGCGTCTTTTAATTTTCTATCAAGACTGCCCAATATTTATCACTATCCAAAAACCCTTTCATATTCCAGCCTTTATCACCGATAGAGCCAGATCCGTAGGACCAAAGAATCTCCTCGTTGCCAGAAAAAATCAGTGAAGTGTTTAAGACATCATTTTTTGTGCCTGGCTGTTTTTGAATCATCAGAGAGTATGGAGCCAGTTTGTCATTGTTGTTTTTAAAAATACCAAGCAGGTTATCAAAAAAATTATCTTCTTGTTTTTTATCAAAGTTTAATTTAAAAGGTAATTTATATTTTATAGATACTTCTATTTTTTCTCCCGGATCCACCCACGCCCAGTTTGCAAAAACTGTTTTACCTAATTCATTATAAATCTTTGTTCCCGATTTAGCGTCAATTATTGCCTCTCTCTCGGCGATAAGGTCAACATCAATTTCCCAAAAATCCTCAGTCTTTTTAAAATGTTCTTCCTCAATAGGAAGAAAACCATTAGCCTCAATTAGCTCACTTCCTTGGGGGACATAAAACCTCATCCAGGAATTATTCCTAACCCCACTAAACATATCACCTTTTTTCCCCTTGTGTTCTCGCCTCACTGTAACTGTAGTATATATGGTACCGTCATCCGCCACTTTAACTTTGTGATATATCTCCTGAGTCATATCTCTGTCACTTTTCCCTCCCGCTACATTAGTATTTACAATCATTAAATAATCATAAAGTGTTTTTTCCATTTCTCCGCTCCAGGAATATTCTCTCACCTTCTTTTGCAATTCTTCGTCATTGAAGTAAAAAATAATATGTTTTTGCTTCAAGGTTTTTAAAAGAACCTGAGCTAAATCAAAAATATTATCTTTATCAATCCTGTGAGGAAGCTCCTCTATCATTTTATCCATAAGGTCACCAATAATTTTTTTTGGCTTTTTTGTAACATCTGGTTTTTGCTCTGCCAGATTCTGAGTTTCAATCCAAAAATTTTCACTGTTTATTACCAAGTCATAATCATCTCTCATATCAATAGGTCCTATTAGCTTTAAAATATCTTCTATTACAGTGGGGGTCATACTAATAACACCGTCCACAGAAGGGCCGTCACTTTTTTCCAAAAACCACATTAATTTTTCGGCAGTTTTTTTGAAATCGGGCCACCAATTAGCATCCCAAAAAAACCACCTGGGTTTTATTAAATGAAGAGGCTCTGGAGAAACTATAAAGTCTCTCAGCCCGGCCTCGGTATCATAGCTGCCACCACCGGGGACGTCTATTTTTTTTATCTCACCACTTGAAAAATCAACTAGTGCGTAACTACCAATAAAACCACCGCTTGCTCTCAACTCGGTATTGTTTTGGAAAATAAACAAATACCTCTTGTCTTCATTCGCTCCCAAGAAAATCATTGCTTTGTCAGAAAAATCAATAATTTCTGAAAGAATTGGTTTCGAAAATGCAATAGACTCTTTCATTGTCGCCACATGATCAAAATACTCATCTGGCACAGCTCTCGAACTGACACTAGCTAAAATTTCTTCTAGATCATTAATATTTTTTTCAACCACTGCTAAATTTTCTTTAAAAATACTTATTTTATCTGTAAGTTTTTTATCTTCTTCCGTAAAGACAGCGATGGCCGAAGAAAAATGATTGGCAATCTCTGTTCCAATAATCCCTGCTTCTATAATCTTTTTACTCTCTGAGGCCAGCCTGATATTTTGACTTGGTGCAAAAGAAGCCAGAAAAAAAAGGCTATTGTTTATCTTTTCTAATTCTATCTTTATGCTCAAAAGATCATCACCGGCTCTCACTAAAGAACTATGAGCCTGAGCCACATCAAGACTAGAGGCGGCTTGTGAAGCATTTAGAAGATTGGAAAGAGCTTCTTCTGAGGCCCCCATAACCATGCCTTTTTTTTCAGATATACTAAAACCAGAAAGAGAATCAACAAACTTAAAAGGCAATGAAACAATAACCAAAAACAAAGAAAAAAATAAAGCATTCTTCAGATATCTCAATCTAAAAAATAACTTGAAGTTTTGAAACAAGCCAGCTTTTTCTTTCTTTCTAGAACGAAATAGTCCTTTGTCTTTTTCTTCTTCTTTTATATTTCCAAGAACTTTATTCTTTGGGATAAAGGTTGAGTCGTCTGAATCTTTGTCTAGAAAAGTTTTTAGATTTATTTTTTTGAAAATTTCTGTTTTACCAGGATTAATTACCTTTTTTGTTCCAAAATAAAAAAACCTAGCTAAGAAAAGAAAGACCCAAATAACTACCTTGAAGATGCTATAAAAAATCTTTAAAATTGGAAAAAAAGATGTTCTAGATAAATGGTCTTTTTTCTTCTCGTCAATAAAAAAAGCTACTTTCTTTGATTTTCTTTTTTTATTAAAAAAGCACTTTACCTTCTCTAAAAAAGTTAATCCCCAAGATTCCTTCTGAGATTTTTTTGACTCTCTTTCACTCAAGTCCTCTATCTGCTCTTTTAGTTCAAGCAAAAAACGCGATGGCTTATCGCTTTTTCTGCTAACTTTAAGTTTAGCTCTATCTATTATAGTCTTCATTTCTGGGGATATTTTTTTATTTTTATCTAATATTATAAACCACTTAAAATCATTATCTAAAAAATATTATACCATTTTAGGTATTTTTTTTAAAGCCTTTAAATAAACAAGGCCCAAAATATTTTGGGCCTTGTTTTATATTCAATTTTGTTTTACAGACTACTCAACAATATCTCTTTTGTTTCCCTTGCGCAGTTTTTCCAGGAATATTTCTCTACTTGAGCCCTTCCTTTTTCTTTTAAATTATTAATTATCTCCTCATCTTTTAGAGCATTAAAAACACTTCTTAACTGATCCTTGCTCTCTGGGTCAAAGTACAAAGCAGCTTCTCCTAATATCTCGGGCATACTGGCCGCATTTGAGCTCAAAACAGGACAGTCATTGGCCATGGCTTCAAGCGGAGGTATTCCGAAACCTTCATACTTTGATGGAAAAACATAAGCCTTGGCATTTTTAAAAAAAGATATTAATTGTTCATCTGAAACATATCCTGGGAAAATAACTCTTTTTGAAAAAAGTTCATCAGGGTAAACAAGGAGTGAGTTTTTTAACCTTTTGTAAAAATAATCTTCTTTGCCAACTAAAACCAATTGGTAATCCGGGAAATCATTTCTAAAATCAAAAAAAGAATCTATTAACCATTCCAGATTTTTGTGAGGATAAGCATTCCCCACATAGAGCAGATAAGGCTTTTTTATCCCAAGAGAATCTAGAATATTTTCTTGAGATGATTTTTCGTTTTTTAGTTTTTCTGAAACCCCCTCGTATGTTACGACTACTTTATTGGGACTAATTTTAAAATTTTCCAATATATCGTTCTTGGTAAATCCTGAAACTGCTATTATCTTTTCTGATTTTTTTACCGCAAATTTTAATACTAGTTTGTAGGCATAATTTTTTATCTTGTATAGAATAGGAGAAAGTTTTGTCGCTCTCAGGCTGGGGAATTTTATCAAAATAAGATCATGTATGGTTACTGCAAATTTTGTTGGACAAAGGATAGGAACATTAAAATGATGAAAATGCATCAAGTCAATTTTTTCCTTCCAGATGTAGTACGGCATTAATATTTGCTCCGCTAAAGTGTACCACCTAACATCGGCCAATACTTTTTTTGCTTTTGAATTTTTTGTGTGAAAACTATCAAAATTTTCCTTACCCAAAAAAATAACATACTCATTCTCATGGTCAATTTCCAAAAGATTATCTACCACCTCCTGAGTATAACGACCAAGACCTTTGCCAACTGGACCGTAGAAGCGGGCGTCTATTCCTATTTTTTTATTTGTTTTTTTGCTCATGCTTCCATGATAACATTATTTTACAAATCGTTCACTATTTCTTGATAAGTTCTTTTTATTCTATAGAGCGTAAAAGCATCTGATATTTTTTGAACCTTTTCTATGGCTAATTTATGCTCAGCCAATCTTCTAGTATTCAAATATTCAAAATCTCGCTCTGGTAAAGTAAAATTATAATAATACAAAGGAAGACGATCAACTATTTCTGAATAACGCTCCAACATCGCCTTGTCATCAAAGAGTCCAACCACAACTTTTCTTTCAGGAAAAAGAAGTTTATCATGATAAAAAGTAATAATTACTGAGTTGCTTTCTGTGAGATTGAAAATCTTTTTTGTTTCATCATAAGCACTTACTTGATTAACTGCTGTATAAGTGAGCCCCTCTTCTGATCCATGCAAGACAAAATTCACCGAAATAAATGAAATATATATTAAGAAAGCAGAAACTATCACCCATTTAACAAAATTTCTTCTGAGAATATAATTAATAAAATTATTTTTTTGTAATTCTTTTGGGAATATTTTCCCAACTATAGCTCCAAGCGATAGAATAAAAACAGAAACAAAAGGAAAAGCGCCCAGATAAACAGGGAGCCAATATCTAGTATAAGAATTCCCTATCGTAAAGCTATTTGGGTCAGGATTATCAGTAAAGCCCCAGGAACCGTAGTAGATTATCAAAATAAATGATAATAAAAAATAAGAAATCAAATAAACGAAATACTTTTTACGAAGACTTCTGAATGCTAAATATAGAAATACTAATCCCCCAAGAAGTGCTGTCCAGAAAATTAAAGGGAACATGAAAACAAAATAGTATTTAAATCGCAAATAGCTCTGCCCTGGTTGCAAACCGAAATAAAAAAAGCTTTGTTTCAATTTTTCAATCGGACCACTTATTCCAGCCACCTCTCCACCAATAGTACTTTTGACTATTTCTGAGCTTGCTTCCTTTATATTAGAGATAGATTGATTCATCTCTCCATAGCCTCCGAGCATTGGATTGGAATATAATATCTGATTATGATAAAACATCGGTAGAAGTGCTGTGAAAAAAAACGCTAAAAAGATAAAAAGTTTCAAAAATCCAACTCTTTTAAAATTAAATATCCAAACTACAAAAAACAATGGAGCAACCCAAATGAGCTCAGACGTTCTTGTCATAACAGCTAGCCCTGTGAAAATCCCAGCCAAAGCAGAATAAAAAAGAAAAAGAAAATTGTTTGACCTAGGAATAGAAAAAGCAAAATTTTTAAATCCCTGGGTCCCCCAATCTTTGAATCTTTCCCGCCAAAGGCGGATCCGCTCATGCGCCCTTGGCGGACTGAGCGGAGAATTTCTATATCCTTCCGTCATTTTATAGGAATAATAAAGACCGATTATCAGAAAAACTGTGAACAAAACATTATGAAACATACTTCTCGCGCTATAGTAAGTATAGACTGGGAAAAAAGCTAAAAGAATAGAAGAAACAAGGGCAATGTTTTTATTAAAAAGTTTTCTCACTAAAAGAAAATAATATATTATTCCGATAGAGGCAAAAAGTGGAGTAAGATAAGGCAATACCTTATAGGTGGTATATTTAACAATAGTACCAAATACTATAATAATGCCTAGGAAGCTAACCGGTTTTATATTCCCATTATCACTTCTAAAGCTCCTTGGCCTCATTATGTCATCTACATATAGATTATATTTTTCAAAAATAATCATTGAGCCAGTTTGTCCATAAAGCTTTGACACTACATAATTGGCAGTTTCATCAGGAGACAGCCATTTAACAAAATCTTCTTTTTGGGTGGTAAAATTAAAAAGGCTCACTGAAAAGAAAAAAAGAATCGCAAAAAAAGAGACGATTAGTATAAACAAATTATTTTTCAAAAAATTTTTCATTTACTTGAGTTAATATTTTCGCTATCTTAACAAAAAAAAATCAAAAAAACAAGTGCCCTTTTAATTAAAAATTACCATTAAATAAATGCTTCCAATAAAAACAATAATTCTAAAATAAAAAAAATACTTTTTTCTCTGAACATTATTCCGGACATTGAAAATTTCGGAGAAAAATGAAGCGTAGAAATCTCTGCAAAATATCCGCTGTTTGAGGAATGGAGCGAATGCGTAATGACGAGTTCGGAATTTTGCTAGATTTCATAGCGGAATGATCCGAAATTATTCCTGTCCGAGGTTTTTGCTCCACTTTTTTAAAAAAGTGGAAATAAATATATATGATTGTTTTTAATATTTATTATTTAGTACAACTTCATTAAGATGGGCTCCCCGAGGGCTACGCCTTAAACGCAAATACCAGCTGAGGTTGGCGATGTATGAATTAATCAGAAATTCGGTATTTTTGGCTCCTATTTTGTTTTTGTGATACAATTTAGGCATGAAAATAGATATAAAAAATATAAGTCTTTGGGATATTTTTATTGTTTTGAATCTAATATCCTTCTCAGGAGCCATTGTATACAAACTATACAAGCTTAACTTGGTCGGGATTTTAGTTAGTCTTACCCTGTCTTTTCTGGGGTTTGTTTTTTTCCTAAAATTAAAAGAAGAAAGGAAGACAAGCACCAAGAAAATAAGAGACATTTTTAAAAATATAAAAATAAAAAAGAAGAAACTTTTCTCTCCTCTCCATCTACTATATATCACCCTCTTCTCAGTGGCTTATTATATCCTTTTCAAAAGTGCTTCAAGTGATTCAATAATAAGTCCTTGGCAAGTTGTTCCTACATATTTTTTCGCTATCTATGGCCTAGCAACTCTCACTCTTATATTTTTATTAAAAAAGTCTCAAACCAATCTCGGACTTTTATTGATTTCTGCTCATTACTTTCTTTCTTTTTCTGTTGCCCTGGCTATTTACAAAATAGGCTATGGTTTTGACCCTTTTGTTCATGAAGCAACTTTAAATATTATAAAAGAAAAAGGTTTTGTTGATCCAAAGCCATATTATTATCTAGGACAATATAGTTTAATTATTATTTTGAACAAAATATTATTTTTGCCTATATCTTTTTTAAATGCTTTCCTAGTTCCTGTCCTAGCTTCCATCTTTGTCCCAAGGGCTATTTTTGAATATCTGAAAAAGACTTTTGATAATCAAAATACTGCTCTTCTCACTACTCTATCTTTTTTAATAATACCTTTTTCATTTTTTATAATAACTACTCCGCAAAATTTGGCTTATCTCCTTATTATCATAATAATCATCAAGTCTTTGAAAGTAGACTCATATTATGATCTTTTTTCCCTTTACTTACTCGCCCTAAGTGCTCTAGTAACTCAAGCAGTAGCGGGAATCCCGGCCCTTTTGTTTGTGGTCATAATCAATATTTTCCACTCCAATATCAAATTCAAAAAAAGCATTACTTTCTTGGTCCTTCTTATAATGACATTCTCCCTTCCTCTTTCCTTTTATCTGTTTCAGAAAAACACCGGCACTGATCTAGTTATTAGTTCCAATATTACTGAAAATATTATCTCGCCTATTAGAAATACAGCCAACTTTTCGGTCTCCCCTTTTGTCCCAAAAAGTGAAAATATATTTTTAAATTTTATATATCTATATGCTTTTAATTTAAAATTTGTTTTTCTTTTACTCTTTTTGACTGGTGCTTTTCTTTATTATTCTAATAAAAAAGAGTGTAAAATATTTATACACTTTTTCTTTGCTTTTGCATCTCTTTTTCTTGCCTATCTTCTTAGTTCTTTTTTTGATTACTCCTTTTTAGTAGATTATGAGAGAAGTGATTATCCAAAGAGAATACTGCTCGTTTCTTCTTTCTTTTTCCTCCCTTTTTTATTCCTCGCTTTTTACTATTTTTTTCATAAATTAGCGGAGACCAAAAAGTCCATTTACATTCCGGTTTTTATATTCATATCAGTCTTAATAAGCACCTCACTTTATCTAAGCTATCCTCGCTATGACGCTTATTATAATTCACGCGGTTACTCTGTCGGTCAATACGATATTGAGGCTACAAAATGGATAGAAGATAACAATAAAAAACAATATTTCGTTTTAGCCAATCAACAAGTAAGCGCTGCTGCCCTAAAAAACTTTGGATTCAATAAATACTTTAGTCACAATATTTTTTACTACCCCATCCCAACATCAAGTCCTCTTTACAATCATTATCTTGAGATGGTTTATGACAGACCCAGCAAAGATAACATAAAAAAAGCAATGGATTTAATAAACATAAACGAAGCTTATTTTGTCTTAAACAAATACTGGTGGGCTTTCCCCAAAATCCTAGAAGAAGCAAAACTAGAAGCTGATTCTTATACAAGTTTTGGTGAGGGAGAGGTTTATGTTTTTAAGTATTTGAGGTGATTTTTAAAACAGAAGCATGAATTATTAAGGAAGATTATTAATCAGGGAGACAATAGATTTGAGATAATTTTACGACAATGGAGTTAAAAAGCTCTTTTAAATTCATTTTTTCTATGATATTATAATTTTACAACGAATACATTAATAAAAGTTCATGCAAAAATTATTTAGACGACTTTTTTAAAAATTATTTTTCATTCATACGAAAAAAGGCGCCAACTGTAAAGTCAACGCCTTGGTTTTGAGTCGGATCCGCTCTTTTTAGTCTAGCCACTTTTTTGTGGCAAACAGAGCTGTTCCTAAAATCATGTAAGCAACCTTATGTGCGGTCTCCGCCACCAGGCCAACTTCAGTGAACTTGATACCGATGAGACTGTCAATCGTGGAAGTAATGAGTGAACCTATTACCAGGACTCCGAAGCATGCTAAAAGATTTTTTGATTTCATGATTTTTCTCCTTTGATAGAGTTTTTAAATGAAAAGATCCTCGCAATAGCGGGAAACAACTTTTTTGACTAAAAAAAACTATTTCTCAACTAATTATTCATTATAACATATATAAATTAAAATGTCAATACCGACGTAAATGCCCCGCTGGCTCCAGGTTGCACCCGGAGTTGAAATGCAAACCGTAATTAAAAGATTAAAATTTACCATCACCAAGGATATATCTTGATAACAAAAAAGCAAAATATAAATTTTGCTTTTTTGTTTTTATCTATCGTCTATATATCCAAGTCCGGTGCTATCCCTTTTAATCTTTTTATTATCGGAGGTAGAATTTTCAAAAGTTTTTTTACTTCGGCTTCTGTATTGTTTTTTCCAAAGGTGAATCTTATAGAGGAATGGGCTATTTCTTTTTTTATCCCCATGGCAAGAAGTACACCAGATGGTTCTAACCTAGCAGAGGCGCAGGCTGAGCCAGTTGAAACAGCTACTCCTTCTAGGTCTAGGGCTATTAAGATTGACTCCCCTTCTATCCCAGGGAAGATAAAATGAGCGTGAGACGGAACGGCCTTTTCCCTATTGGTTGTCAGGATGGCTCCGGGAATATTTTTCAAAACTCCGTCTGCAAACTTATCTCTTAATTTTGCAATTTTTTTATTATTTTTTTCTATATTTTTTTCGGTCAATTGAGCGACAGCTTCTCCCATCCCAACAATCCCAGAAACATTTAGAGTCCCACTTCGCTTGTCCATTTCTTGATGTCCTCCAAGCTGCACTGCTCTAATTGGAATGCCAGTTTTTATATATAGAGCACCAACCCCTTTCGGTCCATAGATTTTATGCGCTGACATAGAAAGCATATCAACATAATTCCAAGAGACATCGGAATTTATAAAATTAATGGCTTGTGTAGCATCGGTATGGAAATAAATTTGCTGAGGTTTTTCACCCCGCTCTGATACTCTGGCATTTTGCCAGTCTTTGAGTCTTCTTTCGTTTATTTTTTTTATATTTTTCCCAATTTCTCTAATAGGCTGAATAGATCCGACTTCACTATTTACGTGAATTACAGAAACCAAAATAGTATTATCTTGAACTAGTTTTTTTATATCATTAGCATTTACTATTCCATCTTTATCCGGCTTCAAATAGCTAGCTTCAACTATCCCATCACGAACCAGCCTTTCTATTGGCTCAAGAACTGCAGGATGTTCAATCTTAGTTGTTATAATATGTGGTTTTTTGAAACCTCTTGCCAAAAAAGAATTAACCAAACCAAAAATAGCCAAATTATTTGACTCGGTTGATCCAGATGTAAAATAAATTTCCGAAAAATCACAATTCAAATAATTAGCAATTTGTTTACGAGAATTATCTACAGCCAAAACAGCATCTCTTCCAAAAGAATGAATAGAAGAAGCATTGCCATAAACTTCCGTAAAATATGGAATCATTTTTTCCAAAACTTTCTTGTCAACCGGTGTGGTAGCACTGTGATCTAAATATATAGACATAATTTATTATTTAAAACTATTTGTATATTTGTAACAATTTGTAGATTCCTTAGTAGTCTAAACATTAATAACCTCTTTAACTTCTGGAATAGCTGCAACTATACTTTGCTCTATACCTTGTTTTAGGGTGATTTGTGACATTGGGCAAGTAGCACACATTCCAACTAAGCTAACCATCAGAAGACCTTTTTTTTCATTGAAGTCAACAAACTCAACATCTCCCCCATCCATTTGTAATTGAGGTCTTATTTTATCCAGCTCTTTATTAATTTTTTCCTTGATATTCATATTTTTTAAATTAGGCGTAAAAGCACATTATCCAAGTGGTGCGTTGTGCCAATTAAGTTAAAGATTTTCAATAAATGCTAATTTACCCGCTCATTCGCTAAATCGGACTGAGCGACGTGAATATTATATTTCACGTCCATATAGGAAAAATTTTTAAATTAGCTAAAAAAATTAAAATCTTTTATGGTTAATTATTATTTAATTATTTCGTTTTTTTATAATTAGTAATTGCTTCTTGTAGAGCATCTATACCAAGCATTGAACAATGAATCTTTGAAGGCGGCAAATCTCCCAAAGATTTGACTACATCATTTTTTGTTATCTTAAAAGCATCATCAAGAGACTTGCCTTTGGCTAAGTCTGTCATAGAAGAAGTGACAGCAATGGCAGCGGCGCAACCAAAAGTTTCAAATTTTATATCATCAATTTTATCATCTTTGACTTTAATATAAATCTTCATCACATCACCACAGGCCATATTGCCCTTTTCGCCAATGGCATGAGCATCATCCATCTTGCCTTGATTGTGCGGATTTTTAAAATGTTCTATTACCTCGTCTGTGTATATCATATTTTTATTATATTTAGATTTTTATTAATTTATTCTGTTGTCACAATAAATAGTGACTTTATCATTAAACTTGTTTTTTAATTATCAATTTACAATTTTCAATTTACAATTAATGTATAATTTTAGTTTTAAAAAATTATTAGTTAATTACTGAAAATTCATTGAAAATTAGAAATTAAAAATTGAAAATTTTTTCAGTATATATTAACCACCGTCCCTACATCTGTTAGATTATAAATTATTTCAGCTGATTCTGTTCCTAGTCTGACACAACCATGAGAAACCGCTGTTCCTAAGTGATCTTCTCCTTCTCTATAACCATTAGGCCAAATTGGTAATTCATGAATTCCATATTTTCCGTCAGGTGTTATCGCCATCCAGTAAGGCATCCATAGCCCATAAGGTGACCAAGCTTTGGGGTGTTTGTTCTCTATCTTATAACTACCTTTTGGGGTGCTATCATATATTCCGCTTGATATTGGAAAATCATATACCAATACTCCACCTAAAAAATAAAAAAGTTTTTGTGAATATGTACTTATATCAATTCTTTTTGATAATTTCTTGCCACCACCTTCAAGTGGATCAAAGCCAGCAAAGACTTCATCTCCATCGGAAAATCCATCTCCATCCGTATCGGGGCTTGTTATATCAGTACCAAATCTAAGCTCCATTCTATCTGAAAGTCCATCACCATCATAGTCACTATCCTCCAGCTTAATAGGCCTTGAATCCAAAGGAGAATATCCACTCAAAAGTTCACTCCGATCATCATATCCATCCCCATCGGTATCTCTATCAAATGGATCTGTCTTATATATTTTTATTTCATCTTTATCAGGGATGCCATCTCTATCTGAGTCAAGAAATCCGTTGGCTAAAGCCATTGTAGGCATAATAAAAAATATAAAAAATGAAATAATAATTTTCATATCAAAGTAACTCGCTTAGTTTAAAGTTCACTAAAGTATCGCTAACTGCTTTTTGCAATCTGGATAAAACCTTTACCGCTCCGCAGACATCTTCACTCCCGCAAGTTATCACCCCGTGTTCATCAACACATCTAAAATAAGTAATATCGCCTTCTAGAGTTTTTACAATATCTAAAATACTTATTTCTTCTGGTTTTTTTACAAGAATATATCCACCCCCAACTCCTCTTTCTGATTTTACTATCCCCGCTTTTTTTAATTTAGAAAATATTCTCTCTAAATAACCCAGCGAGATTTTTTCATCTTTCGCTATTTTGGCCAATGAGAGAGACTTATCTCCGCCATTTTTAGCTAAATTGACCATAGCACGTATTCCGTAAGTTGATTTTGTGGAAAATTTCATTTTTATTTAATAATTCCTACTAAACGAGTGGGTATTTAAAGAATACCACAGAATAAATTATTGTCAATCTATATTAATTTGTTTTATATTAAACAATTATTTAAGAATCTGAAATTCCATTAAATATCTTAATATTCCCCCTAAAAGTCCTTGACACAATTCTCTTTTCCCTGTAATATGTTAGTAGATAAATGAACGCGCCAACAAGGCCGTTTTTATTTACTTAATTTTAAAAATATGATTTCAAAAACCCTAAACTACATAAAGGCTTCTTTCATGGAGATGAAAAAGGTAACCTGGCCTACTAAGAAAGAAACTATCACTTACACTATTCTAGTTATTAGTATCAGCCTTTTGGTAGCTGCTTTTCTGGGCAGCCTTGATTTTATTTTCCAAAAACTATTGGAAATATTTATCTTGGGTTAATTTAAAAAGTAATTTAATTATTATATGGCTAAACAAACATTAAACCAAGGAAGAAGATGGTACGTTATTCATACTTATTCTGGATATGAAGAAAATGTTTCTCAAAATCTGAAACAAAGAGTAGAGTCAATGGACATGGAAGACAAAATATTCAATATTCTTATTCCTATTGAGAAAAAAATTAAAATAAAAAACGGCAAGAGAAAAATTACCGAAGAAAAAATATTCCCTGGATATATTATGGTTGAAATGATTGTAAATGATGATTCTTGGTATGTTGTCAGAAACACTCCGAATGTGACAGGATTCATCGGAACAGGAACAGTCCCAACTCCAATCTCCGAAAAAGAAGTAAAAGATTTGCAAAAAAGAATGGGAGTTGAAGAACCGAAATTCAAAATAGATATTACAGAGAATAGTCCAGTCACAATTATTGACGGACCTTTCAAAAATCTAGAAGGAAAAGTAACAAGCGTTGATGAGGCAAAAGGAAAAGTAAAAGTACTAGTTTCAATGTTCGGAAGAGAAACACCAATAGAGCTAGACTTCTTACAGATTAAAAAGCTTTAATCAATAATTACCCGTCATTTACAAGATGAGCTTCTCGGGATTATATATAAAAATTTAAGAATATTTTCTATTTTCAATTCAATCATTAAGAAATTGATTAGAAATTCAAAATTAGAAATTAGAAATTCAATAATATGGCAAAAAAACTTAAGACTAAAATAAAATTACAAGTTACAGCTGGTCAAGCAAACCCAGCTCCTCCGGTTGGACCTGCCCTAGGACAACACGGATTAAACATTCAGGAATTTTGCACAAAATTCAATGACGCTTCAAGAGACAGAATGGGAGACATCGTTCCAGTTGAAATCAGTGTATACGAAGACAGATCTTTTGACTTCATCATGAAAACTTCTCCATCTTCTGTGATGCTAAAAAAAATCGCTAACTTAAAAAGTGGTTCAAAAAAACCAGGAACAGAAGTTTGTGGTTCAATTACCAGAGCTCAACTAAAAGAAGTAGCTGAGGCAAAACTACCAGACCTAAACACCAATGATGTAGAGCAGGCTATGAAAATCATAGCTGGAACAGCAAGACAAATGGGTCTTGAAATAAAAGATTAAAAAATTAATTAATAATTGTGGAAGGCAATATGCCGCTATTACCACGAAAAACTATGACCGATTTTGACAAAACAAAGCCTTACTCACTAGAAGAGGCAATCAAGCTAACAAAAGAGTTATCAAAAACAAAATTTGACTCATCTGTAGAGGTACATATGAGACTAGGAATTGACACTAGAAAAGGTGATCAACAAATCAGAGGAGCTGTCAGCCTACCTAACGGAACAGGAAAAACCCTAAAAGTAGCTGCCTTTGTTTCACCAGAAAAAGAAGCAGACGCCAAAAAGGCTGGAGCTGACCTTGTTGGTGGCGAAGAGTTAATAGAAGAAATAAAAAGAACAGAAAAAACCGACTTTCAAGTTGCTGTAGCTGAACCAGCTATGATGAAAAATCTAGCAAAAATTGCTAAAATCCTTGGAACAAGAGGTCTAATGCCTTCTCCAAAGAACGAAACAGTAACCCCTAACCCAGTTAAAGCGATTGAAGAATTAAAAAAAGGTAAGGTTTCTTATAAAAATGACGATACTGGAAACATTCACGTTTCAATCGGCAAAACATCTTTTGAGGATACAAAGCTAATTGAAAACTTTAATGCCTTAGTAGATGCTATCAGAAAAGCAAAACCAGCATCATCTAAAGGAGTATATATCAAAAATATCTCAATGAGCTCAACCATGGGACCTGGGATAAAGGTTTCGCTATAATCCATTATCCTTACATAACAAAAAACCGACTTTTCAAATAGTCGGTTTTTTGTTTTTATCCCATATAGCACATTTTTCATTTTTTGTCAATAGTTGTTTTATTTCTACTCCCCTGTTAAAATATATCTATTGTTTAAAAAATTACTAAAAAACATGAATAAAATAAAGAGTTTTAAAACAAAGAGACTCACTTGGGATGAGGCTTTTATGAATTTGGCTATCATAGCCTCAAAAAGAACTGCCTGTATATATCATGAGGCTGGTTCTGTTATTGTAGACAAAGACCACAAGGTAATTTCTCTTGGTTACAACGGACCGACAGCTGGCGATGTCCACTGTATAGACCCAGGAATAGGATGCGCCAAGGTACACGGAGATCCAATTACTAAAAAATTAAAAAGATGCCGAGGAGCTCATGGCGAAGTAAATGCCATCATCAACGCTCAAGACTCAAGAAGACTAAAAGGAGCGACAATCTATACCGTCCTCTTCCCTTGCTATGATTGTATGAAGGCATTAAACAACGCGGGAATATCTGAAATAGTCTATTTAGAAAAATACGAAAGAATCAAAGAAGGAGGAAAAGAAACAGAAACCGAAGATGAATCAATGGAACTAGCTAATATGCGAAAAATGATAGTTAGAAAATATGACGCCCCAATTTATTGCAAATTTCCGCCAGAATACAACACCAAAGCTTCAGACCACACTACTTGTGATAAATGCTAAGGGAATTTCGAATGACGAATTTCGAATTTCGAATGAATGAAAAATATTTAATTAAAAATTATTTATTAAAAATTCAATCGAAATTTAAAATTAATAATTAAAAATTACATAATGATACTTGGTATAAAAAAACTACATGAATTAGTGACGGAAATCAATCTCGTTGAAAACCTCTGTGAGCGTGAAAAAAATAATCCTGAAGGGGCTGGTTTTGATTTGCGTTTAGGTGAGGTTTATTCACTTGAAGGTGATGGTTTTTTGGGAGTTGAGGAAAGAGACACCCCGAAGTCAGAATTACTTGCTCAATATGATGAAAGTAAAAACGAGGCTGATAATTTTTTTGTCTTTGAGCCTGGTAAATATTATCTTATAAAAACAATAGAAAAAGTTAATCTACCAACTACCCTGTCAGGAATCATAGTCCCGAGAACCACCCTATTTCGCTCTGGTCTGGGACTTTTCAATGGTATAGTGCAGCCAGGATATTCTGGGGAACTTACTTTTGGTCTAGCTAATTTAGGAAAATCAAATATCAAAGTTTCTTTTGGGGCTAGGGTGGTTCATATAACTTTTCACGAAGTCTTTGGCGAGGGAAACCAATACCGCGGACAATGGCAAGGAGGAAGAGTTTCTACAGAAGGAGCTGAGAAACAAGTTTAAACACTAGAATCATGAATCATGAATTTTGAATCATGAGTAAATAGAAAGTTAAAAAATTATCTACTAACTTTTAACTAAAAATATGACACACCCAGAATATCAATACTTAAATCTTTTGCAGGACATTTTGGATAATGGTTCTGATAAGGAATTGTTTTTTACTCCTGAGGTTTTAGCAGAGTACAAGAAAAAAGGAGAAGAACCACCTTCTATTCGTTCTGTTTTTGGTCGCCAAATTCGTTTTGACTTAAAAGACGGCTTCCCTCTCCTGACCACCAAGAAGGTTTTTCTCAAAGGCATCATTCATGAACTTCTTTGGTTTCTCAAGGGAGAATCTAATATAAAATATTTAGCTGACAACAATATAAAGATTTGGGATGAATGGGCCTGGAAGCGATATCATAAGTGGGCACTTGAAAACGCTCCGGAAGAAGACATGGAGCAAGCTGATTTTATCCAAAAAATAAAAGACGAACCGGCTGACAGCGAATTTGTTAAAAAGTGGGGAGATTTGATTACAATTTATGGCAGAATGTGGAGACGTTGGCCCGCTTCTGACGGACGCGAGATAGATCAGCTCGGCTGGGTCATAGAAGGACTAAAGGAAAAACCTTTTCGTAAGTCTTATGTAATCTCTGCTTGGAATCCTGATTTTATTTACGCCATGGCCTCCGAGGGAAATCGCAATGAAGTCCCTCCTTTTTGTCACACTACTTTTCAATTTGCAGTCACTGATGGCAATAAACTAAATCTAGGCTTATACCAAAGAAGTGCTGATATTTTCCTAGGGGTTCCATTCAATATCGCAAGCTACGCCATGCTCCTGCAAATGGTCGCCCAAGTAACTGGCCTAGAACCTGGGGAATTTGTTCACTCTTTTGGAGATGCTCATGTTTACTCCAACCATATGGAACAAATAAAAGAACAAATGAGCCGCGAACCACGTCCCTTCCCTAAAATGAAAATTAACCCTAATATAAAAAATATTGATGATTTTAAATACGAAGATTTTGAGATAGAAGGATATGATCCTCACCCAGCAATTAAGGGAGAGATAGCAAATATTGGAGGATATTAAAGAATTTCGAATGACTAATTTCGAATTTCGAATAATCTATCAAATTCTTTAATCATTAAATATTAAAAATTCAATCAAAATTCAAAATTAGAAATTAATAATTAATTATATGATTTCAATTATTGTTGCTATCGGCAAAAATAGAGCTATTGGGAAAAACAATCAACTACTCTGGCATCTTCCGGAGGATTTAAGGCATTTTAAAAAGATTACCACGGGCAATATTATTGTCATGGGAAGAAAAACCTATAAATCAATAGGCAGACCACTTCCAAATAGAACAAATATTATCATCACTAATGACAAGAAATACAAAGCGGAAGGCTGTATTATAAAACATTCCCTAGATGAGGTGCTAGAAGAAGCAAAAACCTACAAAGATAAAGAGGTTTTCATAATTGGTGGTGGACAAATTTACGAACAAGCCCTCCCTCACGCTGACAAACTTTATCTAACCATAGTAGACGACGAAGCAGAAGCTGACACTTTTTTCCCGGACTACTCAGAATTTAAAAATATTATTTCGGAAGAAGATATGGAACAAAAAGGTATTAAATTTAAATTCATTGAATTAACGAAATAAAATGACAAAAAACAAAAAACTCATCTTGGCTGTAGTTGGTATGGCTGGCTCAGGAAAAAGTGAAGCTATTGGCTATTTACAAAAAAAGTTTTCATGGCCAAAAATTTATTTTGGTGATTTTACTTTTATTAGGATGAAAAAAGAAGGACTGGAAGTCAATTATCAGAATGAAAAATTAACCAGAGAAAAAATCAGAAAAGAACTTGGAATGGGCGCTTATGCAAAATTAGCCCTACCAGCAATAAAAAAACTTTTAAAAAGTAATAATAAGATACTAATAGAGAGCCTTTACTCTTGGGAGGAGTACAAAATACTGAAAAAAGAATTTGGTGATGATTTCAAGGTATTAGCCATTCACGCCTCCCCCGATCTAAGGTTAAAAAGACTACTTGGAAGGAAAAAAGAAAGACCAATGAAAACAAAAAAAGAATTTACCGACAGAGACTATTCTGAAATAGAAAACACCGACAAGGGAGGGCCAATCGCCAGAGCTGATTTCCACGTAGTAAATGAAAGCAATATAACAGAATTTTATAAAAAAATTAATAAAATAAATTTATCAAAATAAATGAATAAAAATATTATATTATTCGGTCCACAAGGATCTGGAAAAGGGACACAAGCCAATATTATAAAAAATAATTTTAATATTCCCCACATATCTACTGGAGAAATATTTAGAGAAAATATTAAAAAAGGAACTGAGTTAGGAAAAAAAGTCCAAAAAGAAATATCAGAAGGCCACCTTGTTTCAAATGAAATCACCAATGAGATTGTCAAAAACAGATTAAAAGAAAAAGATTGCCAGAATGGCTTTGTTCTAGATGGTTACCCTAGAAACCTAGGCCAAGCTGAATTTCTAGATAGCTTTATGAAAATTGATATAGCTCTAGAGATTTGGATCAGCGACGAGGAAGCAGTGCAAAGAATAGGATTGCGCCGAACTTGCTCAGATTGTGGTTCGGTCTACCATTTAACCCATATTATCCCCAAAAAAGAAGGAATTTGCGATAAATGTGGAGGAAAATTAATAATAAGAGAAGACGACAAAGAGGAGTCTATTAAAAAAAGACTAAAAACCTACCACGAACAAAGTGATAGCATTATAGACCATTATAAAAAATTGGGGACTTATCTAAGAATCAATGGCATGCAAAGCATTGAAAAAGTTAACTCTGAAGCATTGGAATTGCTTAAGAAAAACTTGACTTAAAGCTAAATTATAATAGAATAGAAGAACGCAAAGAGGAGGACTTTACTCCTCTTTTATTTTATAAAAAATGAACAATAATATTAAAAAAAGAAAAGGATTATTTGTAAGCATAGATGGAGCTGATGGAACAGGCAAACAAACCCAAACAAAAATCTTAGCTGAAAACTTAAGAAAGGCTGGCTTTGAAGTGGAGACTATTAGCTTCCCCCAATATGGCAAAAAATCAGCTGGAATAGCAGAAGAGTACCTAAACGGAAAATACGGGACAGCTCAAGAAGTAAACCCTTATGCTTGTTCTATTTTTTATGCTGTTGATAGATTTGATGCAAAAAAACAAATTGAGGCCTGGTTACAAGAAGGAAAAATTGTAATTAGCGATAGGTATGTTTCTGCGAATATGGGCCACCAGGGAGCAAAAATAGACAAAAAAGAAGATAGGGCACTTTTTTTTAAATGGCTTCACAATCTTGAATACGATATTTTCGAGGCACCAAAGCCCGATCTAAGTATAATACTAAATATTTCTAGAGAAATATCACATAATTTATTAAACGAACTTGGAACAAAAAATTACCTAGAAAATTCTTCCAAGGATATTCATGAAGCAGATTTAGATCATCTAGAAAAGGCTGCTAAGGTTTTTTATGAAATTGGAGAAAATCTTGATGATTTCACTTTTATTGATTGTTCGCCAGATGGGACACTTCTTTCAAAAGAACAAATATCAAAATTAATATGGGACAATATAAGTCATTTTTTGATTAAAGATTATTCACCAGACTTTCTAAATTCAAAAGATTATCCAGAATACGAGGTCCTTAAGGTGGAAAAAGTTTTTGACAATTCAAAGCTTCCTGAAAGAGCTCATGAGAGTGATGCTGGTCTTGATTTATTTTCAGCAGAAGCCAGAACAATATACCCCGGAGAAAGTGCAATAATAAGAACAGGTATAAAAATGGCCATTCCCGAAGGATATGCTGGTCTAGTGTGGGACAAAAGTGGGGTTGCCAAGGTTGGCTTAAGTACCATGGGTGGTGTTATTGATTCCGGATATAGAGGAGAAATAATGATAAATATTTTTAATATAGGTAAAGATGTATATCACATAGAAATAGGACAAAAAATAGCTCAAATAATTATTCAGAAAATAGAGTTTCCCTTAATCTTAGAAACCAAACTAGATAAAAATACCGAGAGAGGAGAAAAAGGCTATGGATCAACGGGGCTTTTCTAGTATAAATTTAGATAAATCCAGGGAAAAAGACATTCGTACATTAAAAAAATTAAGATTTTTATTAAAATTTTTTGTTTTGCTGTTTTTTATAATAATGCTTTATCAATTATTCTTACTTATTTATAGTGACCTTTTTGTTGCAAAATTAAAAACTCAGCTACTAATTAATGCTTTTTTATCGGGGTTGACGGCATGTATTCTTTTGTACTTAAAAGAAGAAATTATAGACGAGGCAATTGAAATACTTAAAAGCAATCTGAGCGATAAAAATTAAAAAATCTTTAAAACCCTTACTAAAAGAGCCGAAACGGCTCTTTTTTCTTGCTATTTTGCTGTTTTTGCGATACTATAAACAATAGATATATTTTATATTTACTTAAAATTAGCAAAAATATGAATGACAAATATGATATTATAATTGGCCTTGAAATACACGCTGAACTAAAAACAAAGTCAAAAATGTTCTGCTCTTGTGACAATAACGCCGAAGGTAAGGAGCCAAATTCAGTGGTCTGCCCTATTTGCTTGGGTCACCCTGGGACTATTCCTATCGCTAATAAGCAAGCCATAGCCTGGACTATCTTGACTGGCCTGGCTTTGAATGGAAAAATAAACAAAATAAGTAAATTTGATAGAAAAAATTATTTTTACCCTGACCTGCCAAAAGGATATCAAATCTCTCAATACGATCTACCTATAGTTTATGATGGAGATATGAAAGTAGATGAACACGATATAAAAATAACCAGAATACATCTAGAAGAAGATACCGGAAAATCAACTCACCCAACTGGCAAAAACTACTCCCTGATTGATTACAACAGAGGAGGCACTCCTTTGATGGAGATGGTTACTGAGCCAGTTATACCAGACGCTAAAACAGCAAAAAAATTCTGTCAACAATATCAGCAAATTCTCAGATACCTCAAAATAAGTAACGCTGATATGGAAAAAGGTCAGATGAGATGTGAGGCCAATATCTCTGTACAAGAAAAAGGCAAATGGAAGTATGAGGGAAATTGTCGCATTGAGACAATTGGTGATTACAAATTGAATCCAAAGGTTGAAGTAAAAAATATCAATTCTTTTAAAGCTCTAGAAAAAGCGATTGAATATGAAATAAAAAGACAAATTGCGGCGATTGAAGAAGGTGAAGAATTAATCCAAGAGACAAGAGGCTGGAACGAAGACAAGGCAATGACTGTTAGCCAAAGAGTAAAAGAGACCTCAGCTGATTATAGATATTTTCCAGAGCCAGATATCCCTCCCCTAAACATTAGTGATGAATGGATAGCCGAAATAAAATCGGAGTTAACAGAATTACCTCTAGCAAAAAAAGAAAGATTCATTGAGCAGTATTTCTTCACAGAAGATATAGCAGAGATTTTAGTTAGCGATAAAGATCTAGCAAACTACACCGAAAGAGTCGTAAGTGAACTACGTGCCTGGATAGATGCAAATGGCGACGACTGGGAAAGACAACAAAAAAAGCTTGCCAAAGCTGCTTCTAACTGGCTGGTTGGTGAATTATTCAAACATCTAAAGGAAGATAACCAAACTATTTTGGATATCAAAATTACTCCTGAAAATTTTGCCGAGTTTATAAGCCTAGTTTACCAAGACAAGATAAATTCAAGCGCTGCTCAAACCATCCTGGAAGTAATGTACAAAAAAGGCGGCGATCCTACAGATATAATGGACGAAATGGGTCTAGAACAGATAGATGATAGTGCTGAACTTGAAAAAACAATATCAGAAATCATCAACAAGAACGAAAAACAAGCCGAAGAATACAAAAGCGGAAAAGAGAATGTCTTGCAATTTTTCGTCGGGCAAACGATGGCCGCAACCAAAGGAAAAGCCAACCCAAAAATAGTCATTGAAATACTTAAAAAATTATTAAAATAGTCATATGAATTTTGAAAAAAATACTCATTATATAGATAATGATATAAACAATGAAATGAAAATAAGAAGTGAAGCAATAAGATATATAGATGATTTAAAAAAACAGCTAACTCAAGAAGGATTAGATGAAAAAATTGAAGAGAAGAACGAAGAAAGACGAGAAGCACTAAAACGTCTTATAACTTATAAAACATCGCTTGCTGAGAGAGAAGAAAATCAAAGAATTATCACAACGATAGAAACATTAATTAACTATCTAAAAGAAAGAATGGTAAATATAATAAAAAAAGAAAATGAAGAGAATGAAACAAGCTCCATATATAAGGAAGCTGCATAATTTGAATAAATAATTTTTCTTTGCTATAATGGAGTCAATATGAACAAAGGGAAAATAAACGAAATCCAACACTTCAAAAAACCAAATTTTTATATTTTCTAAAATACCTCCCAATTGGGAGGTATTTTTTTAACAAATTTCGTTCATTAAAACATAGGAGGCTAAAATGATAAATGAGAATACTAAAGAAAAAAGTATTTGTGAAATTCTAAACAACTGTTTAGCTGCAAAAGATTCCTGTACACAAAATGGTCATTTTGGATGCACTGAATATTACAGACGGCGAGAAAAGACGAAAAATTGTAAAATAGATCCAAGGTATAAAGAATGTGATAGACCAAAATTGTGTATGTTAATCCCTGCCGAAATAGACTGTTGCCGAGATGGAAAATGTATTTGGGACACTGTAATCCCAGCTCGACTTATCCTCGGAAGAGTAGATAATGGTAATATTAATCCGATATTACTTGACCTACTAAAAGTAACTGCTAGAAAATTCGTCGCGATTGAAGTCGCAAAAAAACACGTTACAGGGCCGAAGGAA
>RRYU01021938.1_pt1 | contig 27006 bp, 28 predicted proteins | sample 2162651 | NCBI WGS metagenome assembly RRYU01 (sample SAMN10267283, study PRJNA491782) | microbial mat metagenome | isolation source: biomat in the production well | place: Japan: Minami-Kanto gas field, natural gas well KTG3 | collected 2017-06 | reverse complement strand
CGCCTTTTCCGAGAAGGAGCGCGATTACCACCGGTATCAGTCGCGCCAGGAGTCGCTGCGCGTACAACGCGCCGTCGCCCAAGAGCTCGAAGAGCGGCGCGCCGCCGAGCAGGCCGCGCTGCAGGCGGCGGAGGCTGAGCGCCAAGCCAAGGAGGCTGAGCGCCAAGCCAAGGAGGCCGCGCTCCAAGCCAAGGAGGCCGCACTCCAAGACAAGGAAGCCGCACTCGCCGAGATCGCCCGCCTCAAGGCACTGCTGGACCAGCAGACGAAGCGCTGACGCAGGGAAATAGGGGACGAGCGGATATAGGGGATACAGTGTCGCATGGGGTTGACTCTTGTCATCCAGCGCCTGACGTCCCGTCAGGCACGCGCGCGGTCATACGGTTGACGCCTGCGGCCAGTGGGACCCGGCACCCGTCCCGAAACGGCAAGGGTCCGCTCGGGGTCAAGAGGGTCCGCTCGGGGTCAGGCCTCCCATGTAACACTCGAGAGCCGTCGCCGACGAAGAGGCCGTAGGTCGACGTCCCCATGCCGACACAGGTGTCCGGAGGGCGACCGTTTGCGATGGCGGGTGTTTGCTCGGGCGTCGTTGCTGCCCGCGAGGCTGGGGCGGCAAGGGTTGTTGTTTCCCATCCTGATTCGCAAACCACCGGCGATTTTTGCAGGGATTATTTCACCGGTGATGTCGTTTTCCGGTGAGGCAACGGGGTGAGCGCGGACCGCGGATGTCCCGGACGCTTCACCGGCGTGCATCCTCGCGCTCGCCCCGGCACACTCTCCCCACGCTGATCCAATAAGAAGGCCCGCCACGGAGGCAACCGTGCGGGCCGAGGGCCGATGCAACTACGCTTCGAGTGTCATCTCACCGGCGCGGGTCCGCAAGAAGCTCAAGCTCTTGAGCGAGCGCCTGCGCGGGTTGCGGGCGCAAGGCGGGCGGGCGATGGTGGCTTACCTGATCCGGCATCTGCGCGGCCACATCCAGTATTACGGTGTGAGCGGCAACAGCCGGGGCGTGTCGGGTTATCTCTACGCTGCGACGGGCCTGTTGTTCAAATGGCTCAACCGGCGCAGCCAACGTCGCTCGTTGACCTGGAAGCGCTTCTACGCGGCCATCAAGCCTATGCTCCCGACGGCGCGGATCATTCACGACCTCTACCCCGTCCCTTGGTGGAAGACTCAAGCCGGGAGCCGGATGGTGGAACACTCCAAGTCCGGTCTTGATTAGCAAGGAACGTCAGCCATGTGCCGGATCGACGGTTCGGGGCGTGGGCCGCAGGCCACCGCCGCCACCAACAGGCGGGTCGGCAGAGCGTGGAGATCGAAGCGGCGGTTAAAGCGATAGGCGATCGCGACCAGGTAGCGCTCGGCATATGTGCCGAAATCGAAGCTGTGGTAAGCCCCGCTGAAGCCGGTCTTGAGATTGCCGACGACGGTGTTGACCCAGCGAAACATCGGCAAGTCCTTGGGTTTGCGCGTCCCGACGACGGTCGGCTGGTGAGTGCAGCCGATGTCGGTGACGCCGGCGAAGCAGGCCAAGCCGTCGGAGACGACGGTGCTGGTCGGCGTGAGGTTCGCGCCGGCCCACGCGGCGATGGCGGTCCGCGTGAAGCCGGGGAGGGCAGAGTCAGGTCTCCCATGTAACACCCAGCGGGGAGGGCAGAGTCAGGTCTCCCATGTAACACCCAGCACCCCGTGGCGACGCGACAAACAGAGGGCCCTGCGTTCCAGGGTCGATATCGTTTGACATTGGCGTGTCGAGCCGCAGGTGTTCCGTGGCTCCTGAGTAAGCTCACGGAGCAGGGCCCGGACGACCGACCGAGTACGCGGGTAGTCTGCATCGCCTCCGGACGGCTTGAGATGCGGTTGCAGGTCTGTTGATCTCCAAACCCAACGGGGCGATCCACCCCGGGAGAAACACCGATGAAACCCTTTGCCTTGCTCGTCACCGTCGTCCTGGGTCTGGTTTACGTCGCTTCGAGTGCTCAAGCCTGTAATCGGCTCGATGACTGAGCAATGCCTGCACCTGAGACCGTGCTCGATCAGCGCGTCTACTGGTAGCCGTCGCCGCGTCGGTCATCGCCGACGCAGTCTTTCTCCATGCGGGACGGGGTATCCATCCCGTCCCGCACGTCCGATCTGCCACTGATCTGTTGGTGGCATCCAAACGCTCCAGACGGGGCGAATGCCCCGTCCGGCTTGAGGAAGACGCCGGATCGAGAGTTGGACATCGCCGTCAAACGGATGAAAGGTGAACGAAATGATGGACGACAAACACATCGGTTCCAGCCTGGAAGACGTTCTCCGGGAGGAGGGCCGTCTCGAAGAAGCCCGTCAGGTTGCGGCCAAGAAACAGGGGTTAAACGGGCATTGCCTTGGGAATCTCCGCTCGGATTGGCGCCGGAAAAAACCCGCTGAATCCGCTACCCTGCCGGCATAAGCATGAGCAGGTCCGAGTGAAAACGACTCGCGACCTCACTGGATCTCGATGCGGACTCGGCAGGCGTTGGATCAGGATATGAGCGACCTCGACATACTCTACACGATCGATTATTCGGCTTGGGCGGAGCGCCACGTCCAATTGCTGCGTGCCGGGCGCTACTCGGAGCTGGACGTCGAGCATCTCTTGGAAGAGCTGAGCGACATGGGAAAGAGCGAGCAGCGCGAGCTCGAAAACAGATTGACCATCCTGTTGGCGCATCTGTTGAAGTGGGAGTATCCGTATCGAACCCTGTCCGAGCGCTGGCGTGAATTCAAGTGCGACGGCTGGCGCGCGACCATCATCGAGCAGCGCAACCGGCTGGAAAAACTGCTGACACAGGCCCCGCGGCTCAGGGCACGATTACCTGCAACCATCGGTGAGGCGTATGCCGACGCAGTCGGGTTGGCCAGCGATGAAACTGGTCTGCCGTCGAGCACCTTTCCGGACCAATGCCCCTTCAGCGCTGAACAACTGTTCGATAAAAGCTTCTACCCGGCGCACCCCGAGGAGCAGGCCGAGGCCGGACACACTGAACCCTGGTCGGTCGGCAAGTACCGGAACCCCGCCCCTTCGTCTGCGATACCTGACACTCGACAGAGGTTTTCACCATGCCCGAGCTGCATCCGCAATTCGTCACCGACCCAGACGGTAAGCGTCTGTCGGTTCTTCTGCCCATCGCCGAATATGAGGCACTGATGTCCTATCTCGAGGACATCGAAGACATCAGCGCTGCCGAGGAAGCGTTACGAAAAATCGAGTCCGGCGAGGATTCCGTGATCGGACTCGATGAATTTCTACGCCATGACGTGGCAGGTTGAATTGTCCGGCGAGGTCCAGCGACAAATCGGACGCACGGATGCAGGAACCCGCACACGATTCAAGCGCTTCATGGCCGAGCGACTGGCGACCGGAGAAGACCCCCGACGATTGGGCCATGCCCTGCAAGATACGCTGTCTGGACTCTGGCGCTCTCGCATCGGCGACTATCGCCTGATCTGCCGCATCGAGGACACTCGCTGTGTCGTTCTGGCGTTGAGCATCGGTCACCGGCGCGACCTGTACCGCGACCTCTGACCGATTTCGGCGTCGGTCGGGCGCGGTGCGCGGACGCCCTTCAGCTCTACCGCTCACGGGCGATCGCCCGATAACCAATGTCGCGCCGGAACTGACAGCCCTCCCACCGAATATTCTCGATGGCTTGATAGGCTCGGGACTGGGCCTCGGAAACGCTGTTCCCGAGGGCGGTGACACAGAGGACGCGCCCGCCGTTGGTCACGACCCTCGATCCATCCGACCTGGTGCCGGCCTGGAAGACCTTGAGCCCGGAGGGTAGAACGGCATCCAATCCGGAGATCGGATGGCCGGTCTCGTATTGATCGGGATAACCGCCGGCGGCCATCACCACGCCCAATGCGGGTCGCGGATCCCAAGTCGCCTCGACCTGATCGAGACGACCCTCGACCGCTGCGAGACAGAGCTCGACCAGATCGGATTCGAGGCGCATCAGGAGCGGTTGGGTCTCCGGATCGCCGAGTCTACAGTTGTACTCCAGGACCTTGGGTGTACCGTCGGGCGAGATCATCAGCCCCGCATAGAGAAAACCGACGTAGTGGATGCCTTCGGCGGCAAGCCCGGCGACCGTCGGCTCGATGACCTCCCGCATGATCCGTTCATGGACCGCCGGGGTCACGATGGGGGCCGGCGAATAGGCGCCCATGCCGCCCGTGTTGGGTCCGCGGTCCCCATCGTCGCGCGCCTTGTGGTCTTGGGATGTCGCGAGCGGCAGGATGTGCTCTCCGTCGACCATGACGATGAAGCTGGCTTCCTCGCCGGTCAGCCATTCCTCGATGACGATTCGATTGCCGGCGCTCCCGAAACGCCCGGCACTCAGCATGTCCAGCACGGCCGTTTCGGCGGTCACCAGATCCTCCGCCAGGATGACGCCTTTGCCCGCTGCGAGACCGTCGGCCTTGATCACGATCGGCGCACCGACCTCTCGGAGATAAGCGACTGCGGGCTCGGCCTCGGTGAAGGCGCCATAGGTCGCCGTCGGAATCCGATGACGTGCCAGGAAGTCCTTGGTGAACGCCTTCGACCCTTCGAGCTGTGCAGCCTTTTGACTCGGTCCGAAGCAGCGCAGCCCGGCGGCCGCGAAGGCGTCAACGACACCTGCGACCAGTGGCGCCTCCGGGCCGATGATGGTCAGGTCGATCGCGTGCTCGGTCGCGAACTGTACCAGGGCCGGGACATCCTCCGCCGCGATCGGCAGATTCTCGACCTTGGGCTCATGTGCGGTTCCGCCATTGCCGGGTGCAACGAACACATGCTCAGCAAGCGGCGACTGCGCAGCCTTCCAGGCGAGGGCATGCTCACGTCCGCCCCCGCCGACAATCAGGATCTTCATCTGTATGTCCTTACGTTCGAGAGGTGGCTAGCCCCGACTCTCAGCCAGAACAGACGGGGATGCTGTAGAGTTGCAATGGTCTGGCGATCGGTGATCCCGAAGGGTCTTCTCATCGCAACCGCATCTCGCCGAGACGGTGGCTGAAGGCAGATCCGAGCTCAGCCGGGATGATGCCTATGGTTCCGGAAGCGGTCTCGATTCAGGCAAACGAAATGACACCGCGCCGGCTTGACTCGACGAACTGCACGATCTGGCGCGTCTCGGGGCCCGGGTATTCCTGCTCGGCTCGGACCAGCGCCTCGGCGATCCGGAGACCGGAACGAAAGATCAGTCGATAGGCGCCTTTGATTCTGTTGCGCTGATCCTGCGTGAAGTTGCCGCGCCGCAAGCCAACCACGTTGAGACCCAGGATGCGGGCACGGTGGCCGTCGGCCAGCGCGAAGGGCGGCACGTCCTGGGGGACGCCGGTCACCCCGGCGACCATGGCGTAGGAGCCGATCCTGCAGAACTGATGCACCGCGACCTGACCCGAGAGGAAGACGCGATCCGCGACCTCGACATGGCCGGCGAGGGTCGCACTGTTGGCGAAGATGTTGTGGTCGCCGACGATACAGTCGTGACCGGCATGCGAGAAGGCCATCCAGTAATTGTGACTGCCGATTCGGGTGCCCGAGTCGGATTTGATCCCACAACTGATGTTGACGCCTTCCTTGAAGTGATTGTGGTCGCCGATCACGAGCGGCCGCGCCAGCTCAGGTCGGAAGCCAAGGTCTTGGGGCTCCGAGCCGAGCGTCGCGCCATGGCAGACCCGGTTGTGCGCACCCATGCGGGTCATGGCGTAGATCCGGGTGCAGGACTCGATCCGGCAACCCTCGCCGATCACGGCCCCGGACTCGATGATCGAATAGGGGCCGACGCTGACCGAAGGATGCAGCTCGGCACCCTCTTCGATGATGGCGCTCGGATGGATGCCCATTGAACCGCGTCCCGTGTGAGTCAAGGAGGTGATGGCGTCGATCGATGTCGGCGCGTCATGAGCGCTCTGAGTCGACGCGGTTTAATGCTTGAAATGACGCATGCCAGTGAAGACCATTGCCATTCCGTGCTCGTTGGCGGAGGCGATGACGTCCTCGTCGCGCATCGAGCCTCCAGGCTGGATGACGGCGGTGATCCCGGCCTCGGCGGCTTGATCGATCCCGTCTCGAAAGGGAAAGAAGGCGTCCGAAGCCATCGCCGCGCCGGCGACAGCGAGCCCTGCCTGCTCGGCCTTGATGGCAGCGATACGTGCTGAGTTGATCCGGCTCATCTGTCCCGCCCCGACCCCGATGGTCATGCCGTCGCGGCCGTAGACGATGGCATTGGACTTGACGAATTTGGCCACTCGCCAGGTGAAGAGGAGATCGGCCAGCTCCTGCTCGGTCGGTTCGCGCTCGCTGACGGTGCGCAGCGACTCGGTCAGTCTCAGGTCGGCATCCTGTACGAGGAGTCCGCCATTGACGCGCTTGTAGTCCAGTCGATGCACCAGCTCGCTGTCCCAGTTGCCGCACTCGAGCAGACGGACGTTCTTCTTCGTCGCGACCGCCTCGCTCGCCGCGGGGGTGACGCTGGGGGCGATGATGACTTCGACGAATTGACGCTCGACGATGGTGCGGGCCGTTTCGCCGTCCAGCTCCTCATTGAAGGCGATGATGCCGCCGAAGGCGGATTCGGGATCCGTGCTGTAAGCGCGCTCGTAGGCATCCAACAGACTGGACCCGAAGGCGACACCGCAGGGGTTGGCGTGCTTGACGATCACGCAGGCCGGCCCGTCGGAAAATTGCTTGACACACTCCAGTGCCGCATCCGTATCGGCGATGTTGTTGTACGAAAGCTCCTTGCCTTGGAGTTGGTTTGCTGTGGCGACGCTGGTCTCGGAGAGACTGTGCTCGACATAGAATGCCGCGTTTTGATGCGGATTCTCACCGTACCGCATGGATTGTTTGCGGCTCAGCTGGAGACTCAAGGTCCGCGGGAAAGCGCCGGGCAGGTCGCTCGCGAGGCGCGCGCCAAGATAATTGGCGATGGCGCCGTCGTAGCGGGCCGTATGCTCGAAGGCCTTGACGGCGAGATCGAAGCGCATCGCATCGCTCACGCGCCCATGGTCGGCGATCTCGGCGGCAATCTTGGGGTAGTCGGCCGCATCCACGACCACAGTCACGCTGGCGTGGTTCTTGGCTGCGGCGCGCAGCAGGGTCGGGCCGCCGATGTCGATGTTCTCGATGGCCATGGCCAGGTCGCAAGCCGGGTTGGCGACGGTTTCCTCGAAGGGATAGAGATTGACCACGACCAGGTCGATCGGCTTGATCTCGTTCTCGCGCATGACTCGGTCGTCGATGCCGCGTCGCCCGAGGATGCCTCCGTGGATACGCGGATGCAGTGTCTTGACCCGTCCGGCCATCATCTCAGGGAATCCGGTGTACCCCGAGACCTCGATGACGGGGATCCCCCGCTCGGTCAGGAGTCTGGCGGTCCCACCGGTCGAGAGAATCTCAACCCCTCTATCAGCGAGCTCCCGGGCGAAGGCGACGAGGCCGGTCTTATCGGAGACGCTGATGAGGGCGCGATGAATGGATTGCATGTGGCTCGATCCGGGTCTGGTGATCTGAATGGGTCGCGTGATCTTGTCGGCCGGCTGATCTGCGTCGGCCCCAGTCGCGATCAATTTGGCGCGATCAATTTGGCGCGATCAACTGCCGCGCTCGATTCCGTAGTTGGCGAGGCGCTTGCGCAGGGTTGCGCGCGTCATGCCGAGCATCTTTGCGGCTTGGCTCAGATTTCCGCTGGTGTGCTGGAGAACGGTCTCGAAGAGTGGGCGTTCGACCTCTTCCATCACGAGATCGTACAGGTTGGTGATCTGATGCCCGGCCATGTTCTCCAGATAGAACCCGAGGGCGTCTTGGACACACTTACTCAAGGGATCGGTGCGATCGGCCTCGACCACCTGCAGCCCCGTCGAGATCGGATCCGATACGATGTCCATGGTGGCTGTTTTCATGCTGCTCTATTCCCTGTTTGGGGGCATTGGTCGAAGAATGCGGCCACCTTCAACAACTGCTCCGCTGGTGTTTCCGTTCTGTTGATACTGTCCCTGAAAGCCGCCGCACCCGGTAGATGTCGACAGTACCAAGCGACGTGTTTCCGTGCGATCCGCACGCCGCCGTAGGCGCCGTAAAATTGATAAAGGGCCTCGAGGTGCTCGCGCAAGAGCGCCTGGATCCGATCTCTGGGCTGCTCGATCGGCGAGGTACCCGAGGTCAGGTAGGCCGCGACGTCTCGGAAGATCCAGGGACGACCCCTGGCCGCGCGCCCGATCATAATAGCATCGGCGCCGGTGCAGTCCAGAACCTCCTTGGCCTGCTCGGCGCTCGTGATGTCGCCATTGGCAATCAGGGGTATTGCCACGGCCGCGCGGATGGCGCGGAGCGTGTCGTACTCGGCGGGCACTGCATAGCTGCAGGCACGCGTGCGGCCATGCACGGTCAGCGCGGCAATCCCCGCCTCGCGCGCGATCTCGGCGATCCGCAGCGCATTGCGGGTCTCCGGTGACCAGCCGGTCCGGATCTTCAACGTGACCGGGACGTCGACGGCCCTCACCACCGACTCGAGGATCCGTCCGACCAGGGTCTCATCACGCAGGAGTGCCGAGCCTGCGGCCTGCTTGCAGACCTTCCTGGCGGGGCAGCCCATGTTGATGTCGATGATGTGGGCGCCCAGGTCGACATTGATCTTGGCGGCCTCGGCCATGGCCAACGGGTCCGCGCCCACGATCTGCGCGGAGACGGGCCCGGTCTCACCGCGATAATCGAGACGCCGCACCGATTTGCGCGTGCCCCAGAGGGCCGTGTTCGAGGACACCATCTCCGCGACCGCGAGACCTGCACCCATCCGGCGACAGAGCGCCCGAAAGGGGCGATCGCTGATGCCGGCCATGGGCGCGAGGATGAGGTTGTTCTCGAAGCGGTAGGGTCCGATGACGAAGGCCGGCCGCTCCGGCTCGCTCATGTTCGCAGCCCGCTGATGAGGGCCCAGTCTTCGCGCGCTTGTGGCGGTGCAAGTGCGATCCGCGTCGAATAAGCCAGGCTCACGGCCTCCACTTGATCGGTGAGCACACCCGAGAGCGCGAGCGCGCCCCCTGGACGCAACGCGTCGACGAGCCGGGGTGCAAGCGCGATGAGGGGTCCGGCCAGGATGTTGGCGATGACACAATCAACCGTCACATCGGGCAGATCATCCGGTCGGCAGATCGCAAGCCGACCGGCCACCTTGTTGGCTTGGGCGTTGTCACGCGTCGCTTCAAGGGCTTGTGGATCATGGTCGACCGCGATGGCCTGAGCCGCACCCAGGCGAAGGGCTGCGATCGCCAGTATCCCCGAGCCACACCCATAGTCGAGGACGGACTTGCCGGCGAGCGCCGTTCCGTCGAGCCATTCGAGACAAAGTGCCGTCGTCGGATGATGCCCGGTTCCGAAGGCAAGCCCGGGATCCAGGGCCACCAGGATGGCCTCGGGATCATCCGGCGTCTGCCCGTGCGGACAGACCCACAGGCGTCGGCCGAAGCGGGTGGGCGTGAAGGTGTCGAGCCAGACCCGTTCCCAGACCTGATCCGCAATCCGCTCGACCAGTGGATCGGCCCCGAGCTCGTCGCCCAGCTCACGGGAGAGCCGGCCGACCAAGACCTCACTCTCGGGATCGGCGTCGAAGAGGGCGGAAACCCGGATCTGCGACCAGAGTGGAGTCTCGCCTGGCCCGGGCTCGAGCTGCGGCTCGTCCGCCGCATCCGCGAGCGTGACCGAGAGGGCGCCGGCAGCTTCCAGGCTTGCGGCAACCTGTTCCGCTTCGGGCTTTGACGCCTCGATCGAGAGTTGGAGCCAGGCCATTTAAATCGCGCCCCGCGGAACATGCGCAGTCATCATTCGGTGTCGACCTCGAACGAGTCCAAGAGCGCCGGAGCGGGCGCGATTTGAATAGTCTTTCAATTGGGGAAAAGGCTCGGCACGCCTCGGAGCAAGTCAATAAATGAATTGATCTTAAATACTCCTGGACCGCGTCCCTCCGAGCGACCAAATCGCTACGAGGTCGATCTCACGTCGAGCTCTCCATATCCCTCGAAACGCGGTCCAGCTCTACATGCCGAGCTTCTTTTCCAGATAATGGATGTTGGCGCCGCCCGCGAGAAAGGCGCCGTCTTTGAGGATCGAGCGCTGCAGCTTGATATTGGTGTTGATGCCGTCGATCACAGTCTCGCGAAGCGCATTGCACATCCGGGCGATGGCGGAGTCGCGATCCTCGCCGTGGGTGATGAGCTTGCCGATCATGGAGTCGTAGTAGCGCGGCACCGTATAGCCGGTATAGATATGGGTCTCGAGTCGGACGCCGGGCCCGCCGGGGGCGTGGAACTCGGTGATCTTCCCCGGGCTGGGCATGAAGGTCTCCGAGTCCTCGGCGTTGATGCGACACTCCACGGCATGCCCGCGGATCTGGATGTCTTCCTGCTTGTATCGCAAGCGCTCGCCGGCCGCGATCAGGATCTGCTCCTTGACGATATCGACACCTGTGATCATCTCGGTGACCGGGTGCTCGACCTGCACGCGTGTATTCATCTCGATGAAGTAGAAACAGCCGTTTTCATAAAGGAACTCGAAGGTGCCTGCGCCGCGATAGCCGATGGTCCGACAGGCCTCCGCGCAGCGCTCGCCGATCTCCTGGCGCTGCGCCGGGGTGATGCCTGGCGCCGGTGCCTCCTCCACGACCTTTTGGTGGCGGCGCTGCATGGAGCAGTCGCGCTCGCCGAGATGGATGGCGTTGCCGTGTTGGTCGGAGAGCACTTGGAACTCGATATGACGGGGGTTCTCGAGATACTTCTCCATGTAGACCATGTCGTTGTTGAAGGCCGCTGCGGCTTCTGCCTGCGTCAGCGAGATCGCGTTCAACAGCGTGGCTTCGGAGTGGACCACCCGCATCCCGCGACCGCCGCCACCGCCCGAGGCTTTGATGATGACCGGGTAGCCGATCTCGCGGGCGAGCGCAAGGGTGCGCTTCTTGTTGTCGTCGAGTGGCCCATCCGAGCCGGGCACGCAGGGCACGCCGGCCGCCTGCATGGCCGCGATGGCCGAGACCTTGTCACCCATCAAGCGGATGGTCTCAGGGCGGGGTCCGATAAAGATGAAGCCGGAGCGTTCGACCCGCTCGGCGAAATCCGCGTTCTCCGACAGGAATCCATAACCGGGATGGACGGCCACCGTATCCGTGACCTCGGCAGCGCTGATGATGGCCGGCACGTTGAGATAGCTGTGCAGCGAGGACGCCGGGCCGATACAAACGGATTCATCGGCCAGCAGGACATGTTTGAGGTCGCGGTCCGCCTCGGAGTGCACCGCGACCGTTTTGATGCCGAGCTCGCGGCATGCGCGCAGGATGCGGAGCGCAATCTCGCCCCGGTTTGCGATCAGGACCTTCTCGATCATTGCAGCCATGGTGAGGATGTCTTCGCTGGATGAGGCCCGGCACGGCCGAGGTCGTGCCGGGGCTTGATGAGCGGACGGGAGCCGACCCTCATTCGATCACGAACAAGGGCTGGTTATATTCAACCGGCTGCCCGTTCTCGACCAGGATGCGTTTGACCTTTCCGCCTTGCTCGCACTCGATCTGATTGAGGATCTTCATCGCCTCGATGATGCACAGGGTTTCGCCGGCCGTGACCGTCTGACCTTCCTCCACGAATGCCTTGGAGCCGGGGGAGGGCGAACGATAGAAGGTCCCGACCATCGGGGAGCGCACGATCTCGCCGTCCAGCTCGCTGAGGTCGCCGTCGTCGGTGTCCTCCGTCGCAGAGCTCGCAGCGGGCAAGCCAGCCGCGACCATCGCCGGCTGCGACATGTAGAAGGGCATCTGGCCGCTCCCGTGGCGGCTGATGCGAACCGATTCTTCACCCTCGTGGATCTCGATCTCCGCGACGTCGGATTGCTCCAACAGCTCGATCAACTTCTTTACCTTGCGGATATCCATGGTCAATGATTCTCGTGCGGGTGGTCTCGTGCCAGGCGGCTGGCGACGGCGCTCAGGGCGAGACGGTATCCCTCGGCCCCAAGCCCGCTGATCACGCCGACGGCGATGTCTGAAAAATAGGAGTGGGCGCGAAATGGCTCGCGCGCATGGACGTTGGACAGATGGACCTCGATAAAAGGGATCCCCACACCCAGCAAGGCATCGCGTAATGCGACGCTCGTATGAGTGAAGGCAGCCGGGTTCAGGATGATGAAGCGGACACCCTCGGCGCCTGCTCGATGCACGGCGTCGATGAGGACATGCTCGGCGTTGCTCTGCAGGAACTCGAGCGTGAGCCCTTCGGACTGCGCGGCATGTTCCAGCCCTTCGCGGATCTCCGCGAGGGTCGCGCTGCCATAGTGTCCCGGCTCTCGGGTCCCGAGAAGGTTCAGGTTGGGCCCGTTCAGGACCAGGATCGCGGCCATCCATTCAACTCGCTTTATCTCGCCGGCCATCATTAGTAACCGCCGGATCCATTGCGATCAGCGGGAAATCGCTACGAATTGTGCGGATTTCGCGCGATCTTGTCCAGCTAAGACGAATCCTCTGTCGTGACGGCGAGGTCCCGTCCGTTGACTAGTGCCTTGAGCTGCGATTGGAGCTCCGCTGCCGTGACCTCACCGGTGTGACTGAAGACGCGGCGGCCCCGTCGGTCGAAGATGACCGTGAAGGGAAGCCCTTCGACCCGATTACCGAGTCGTTTCGACATGGCCATGGCCTCCGGGTTGGCCATCAGGATCGGGAAATTGACCGGATAGTCTGCGAGGAATTGCTCGACGTCCGCGAGGCGGTCCACGGCGATCCCGACGACCTGGACGGCGTCGCCGAGCGTCTCCTGGATGCTGATGAAGAGCGGCATCTCACGCACGCAAGGGGGGCACCAGCTCGCCCAGTAGTTGATCACGACGACCTTGCCCGCCCAAGCATCGCTGCCGACCTCGTTGCCATCGAGGTCCGGCAGACGAAAGTCGGGCAAGGTCTGCAGTCGAGCTGCGACGCGGTCGGATGTCCTCGCGTCGGTCGGCGGCTCATCGAGCCACCGTTGACCCAACACGGCAATGCCGATGCTGATGCCGCCGGCGAGCAAGACGACGAGTCCGATCTTGAATACGTTCATGGCGCCACTCTGCGCAGGTGCTCGACGAAGGCGTCGGCCGACTTGAAGCCGACCAACCGATAGCCTTTCAGCTCATTGCCCGTGGTGTCGAAGAAGAGGATAGCCGGTGGTCCGGGGATGCCGAAACGACCTTGCATCAGGGCTTGATCCTCGGCGTCGTTGGCCGTGACATCCGCCTTGAGCAGCACGAAGCGGCTCATTTCCGCGATCACGGTCGGGTCGCTGAAGGTATAGCGCTCGAGCTCCTTGCAGGTCACGCACCAGTCGGCATAGAAGTCGAGCATGACAGGTTTACCGAGCACGCCTGCCTTCGCGACCTCGCGATCGAGGTCCTCGACCGTCTTCACGCGGGTAAAGGATGCCTCGGCGACGCCACCCTCGGCACCGCCCACGGCGAGTCCGCGCAGGGGTTGCACAGTGTCCTTGCCCCCGGCCGCGGCGCCCAGAAGCATGAGCGCGCCGTAGATGAGCAGGAAGACACCGATCCCTTTCCAGAGCTTGCTCCAGCCACTGGCGCCCTGAGGCAGTTGGCTGAGCGCCCCCATGTAGACCGCGGAGCAGATCAGCAGCAGACCCCATAGCAGCATGGCGACCGCCGGCGGCAGGATGCGCTCGAGCATGAAGATGGCGACACCCAGCAGGGTGACCCCGAAGACCGCCTTGACCGCATCCATCCAAGCGCCGGCGCGTGGGAGCAGTTTGCCGGCCGATGTGCCGATGGCGATCAGGGGTGCACCCATCCCCATGCTCAGGGCGAACAAGGCCACCCCGCCGAGCACGGCGTCCCCAGTCTGACTGATATAGATGAGTGCGCCGAACAGAGGCGGTGCCACGCAGGGTCCGACGATCAGCGCCGAGAGCAGGCCCATGATGGCCACACCGATCAGGGTGCCGCCCTCCTGCTTGTTGCTGATCTCGGCCAGCTTGGACTGCAGGCTCGACGGCAGTTGCAGCTCGTAGAAACCGAACATGGAGAGCGCCAGCAGCACGAAGATCAAGGCGAACGAGGTGAGGACCCAGGGGTTTTGGAAGGCGGCCTGAAGGTTCGCGCCGAAGAGACCAGCCAAAACACCGACCACCGTGTAGGTCAAGGCCATCGCCAGGACGTAGACCAGGGACAGCACGAAAGCCTTGCGCGTCGTGATGTTCGGTCCCTGGCCGGCGATGATGCCTGAGAGGATCGGGATCATCGGGAAGACGCAGGGCGTGAAGGCGAGCAGCAGGCCGAAGCCGAAGAAGGCCGCCACGATCACCCAGATACCGCTGTTGGCGAGAACGGAGGCGATCCGATCCTGCTCCGACACGGGCTCGTCCCCGCCCGGGGGTGGCGCGCCGACGGACGCGCTTGACTGAGTCGCTGCGGGCGGGGCCGCGGCTGCGGTCGGCATGACCGCCGTCGCCAGTGCCTCTGGCAGGCTCAGGGTCACCTTTTGGGTCTGAGGGGGATAACAGATGCCGATCTCCGCGCAGCCCTGATACTTGGCGATCAAGGTCACTTCGGTTGGCTCGCTCGACCCGCGCAGGAGGGGGAGGGTCAGATCGACCCGGTCGTGATAGACCTCGACATCGCCGACGCTCCCGTCAGGGAGGATGGAGTCCTTCTTGATGTCGCCAGCAGGGCGCTCGAAGCTGGCGATCGCGACGTCCCCGGTCTCTTCAATGGCCAACTCGAGCATGTGGCTGTAGAGATAGGTGCCTTCGGCGATGTCCCAGGTCAACTGGATCTGATCGGGACCTGCGACCTGCGCCGAGAACAGGAATGCCTCCTCGGCGGGCAGGATGTCGTCGTCCGCACCGAGACCGAGCGACTGACCAAATCCAGCCAGTGCGTTCAGCGATTGCTCGCCAAGGATGGCCGGCGGCGCGGTTTCGGCGGGCGGATCGGGTTCAGTCACGGCTGGAGAGGCGGCAGCCAGGGCCGGCAGCTCGAGCAGGACCCGCTGGCGATGCGGTGGATAGCAGAGTCCGGCATCGGCGCAGCCCTGCGAGGTCGCCTCCAGGGTCAGGAAGTTTCCGGACCCGGCTGACCGAGTGATCGGCACGCGGATCTCCACATTGTCGCGATAGACCTGGACCTTGCCGAAGAACTCGTCCTCTTTGGTCTCCGCTGCGGGCAGGCTCGGGCTGCCGGTCGAGATCCCTGGCGTATCCGCCTGGAATCCGAACTTACTCTGATACATGTAGTAGCCGTCGGCGATCTCCCAACGCACCCGCACCGCATCGGGTCCATCGGCCTCGCCGGAGATCCGGAAGGCCTGATCAGGCATCAGGAATTCGTCCTCGGCGAGGATCGGAGGCGCCAGGCTCGCGATGAGGAGCCAGGCCAATGCGATGGCCAGCCGACGTCCCTGAGCGTATGCCCGGGTCCCGGGGCTCAGTTGTTGTTCTTGGTGCATGTCGTTATCCAGCTCAGATAGTCGGGGAGCCCCTCGGTGATCGGGACCGCGATGATCTCCGGAACCTCGTAGGGGTGTAATTCACGCAGGCGCTCGGTCAAGGCCGCGACGCGTGCCTCGATCGTCTTGATCAAGACCAAGACCTCGGGATCGCTCTGGATCTGACCGTTCCAGTGATAGATCGAGGTGATCCCGGGCATCAGACTGACGCAGGCGGCGAGTCGCTCCTTGATCAGGGCATCCGCGATCCTTTGTGCGATGGCCTCATCCGGGCAGGTGCAGAACATCAGGCGGTGGCTTGCCGTCATGCGTGCGGGTGCCTTGTGAGTTGATGTCAAGCCGCGTCGAGTGGCAACTGATGTCTGGTCAGAAATCGCCACTTCACGGACACCGAGGGTTTGAAGACCGGGGGGTGTAAATCCAGATCGCTCAATTCGTTGAATCGTCTTTCCTATGACGCTCGTGGACCCGATCCAAGCTGGCCACACGCCGACGCAGACCTGTCACGCCGGACGTATTTCAAAGGATCACCGAATCGCCCCACCCGATCAAGCTGCGTTTGGTAGACGTTTCATCGAAACCCGGGTTCCACTATCCTGCAACGGACGAGCTTGCTTCTACCACAATGTTTGGCGGTATTTAGGCGTGCGAGTCGAGTGCGTTCTACCCGATCGACCATTCCCGGGGACCATTATCGTGCTTTATTTTCTTCTGCTGCTCATCGGACTGCCGCTGATCGAGATCTACGTTCTGATCGAGGTCGGCTCCGAGATCGGTGCGCTTCCGACCGTCGCGCTCTCGATCTTCACCGCCGTGATCGGGACCTGGCTGGTGCGCCATCAGGGCTTTGGCCTGCTTTCGCGGGTCCGCGAGATGACCGACCGCGGTGAGGTCCCGGCCCTGGAGGTGCTGGATGGAGCGCTGCTCCTTGTGGCTGGACTCTTCCTGCTCCTGCCGGGCTTTCTGACGGATGCGGTCGGATTCCTACTTTTGATTCAGCCATTGCGGCAATGGGTCGTGGGGCGCTATGTGCGGGTGATTCCGGTGCATCCTCAGGCGTCCGCAGAGTCCCGGGATCCACCACGGATCATCGAGGGCGACTATCGGCGCGAGGACTAAGGGAGGCTGATGTCTGCCAGACCGGGCAAACATCAGCAGGCGAGTCGCAAATGCGGTTCCCGAGTCGCGCCCGGATTCAGATGTCTCGGTTCTGAACGTGCTGTCGTGGCCTGGACGATCCGCTATAGATCCTCCTCGAAGACGCCCGAGACCCTTGGCTGGGCCGGAGCCGCACCCGAACCCCGAACCCCGAACCCCGAACCCCGAACCCCGAACCCCGATCTCGCCGAACGCTTGACAGACGAGGATAAGGCTCTACTATTAGCACTCGTTTGAGATGAGTGCTAACAGCTCGGCATGGCCGGCTGACTGTGCTTCCAATCTGTCAATCGCACGAGGAGACCACCAATGAAGATCCGTCCACTGCACGACCGCGTCGTTGTTCGCCGCATGGAAGAGGAACGCACGACCGCCGGCGGTATCGTGATTCCTGACTCTGCGACCGAGAAGCCGATCCAGGGCGAGATCATCGCCGTCGGTAAGGGCAAGATTCTCGACAGCGGCGAGAGCCGCCCCCTGGATGTGAAGGTCGGCGATCGCGTCCTGTTCGGTAAGTATTCCGGGACCGAAGTAAAGCTCGACGGCAACGAATTCCTGGTGATGCGCGAAGAAGACATCATGGGCGTCATCGAGAGCTGATGCCGAGCGCTCCTGTCATAGGAGCCCGCATCGCAGCCATCGTTTGAGCGACGCAAGCTCAGATCGCGAACCGTAACAAATCGAATTTTCAAGGAAAACCGCCATGAGTGCAAAAGACGTCAAGTTTGGAGGCGAAGCCCGCGCCCGAATGATGGAGGGTGTCAACATCCTCGCCAACGCCGTGAAGGTGACCTTGGGTCCCAAGGGTCGCAACGTCGTTGTCGAGAAGTCTTTCGGCGCGCCGACCGTGACCAAGGACGGTGTTTCCGTCGCCAAGGAGATCGAGCTCAAGGACAAGTTCGAGAACATGGGTGCCCAGATGGTCAAGGAGGTTGCATCCCATACCTCGGACATCGCCGGAGACGGCACCACGACCGCGACCGTTCTGGCTCAGGCCATGGTCCGCGAAGGGTTGAAGGCCGTTGCTGCCGGCATGAACCCGATGGATCTGAAGCGCGGTATGGACAAGGCCGTCGAGGCCGCCGTCGAAGAGCTCAAGAACCTCTCCAAGCCCTGCACCGAGAGCAAGGCGATTGCACAGGTCGGCACCATCTCGGCCAACTCCGACGAGTCGATCGGCCAGATCATCGCCGAGGCGATGGAGAAGGTCGGCAAAGAAGGCGTCATCACCGTCGAGGACGGCACCTCCCTGCACAACGAGCTTGACGTCGTCGAGGGCATGCAGTTCGACCGCGGCTACCTCTCGCCCTACTTCATCAACAGCCAGCAGAGCCAGAGTGCCGAGCTGGATGACCCCTTCATACTGTTGCACGACAAGAAGATCTCCAACATCCGCGAGCTGTTGCCCGTGCTGGAGTCGGTCGCCAAGGCCGGGCGTCCCCTGCTGATCATCGCAGAGGATGTCGAGGGCGAGGCGCTGGCCACCCTGGTGGTCAATACGCTGCGCGGCATCGTCAAGGTCTGTGCGGTCAAGGCTCCCGGCTTCGGTGATCGTCGCAAGGCCATGCTGCAGGACATTGCCATCCTGACCGGCGCGACCGTCATCTCCGAAGAGGTCGGTCTGTCGCTCGAGAAGGCGACCCTGAACGATCTGGGTACCGCCAAGCGGGTTCAGGTGGGCAAAGACGAGACCACCCTGATCGATGGCGCCGGCTCTGAAATCGACATCAAGGCGCGCTGCGAGCAGATCCGCGCCCAGGTCGAGGAGACCAGCTCCGATTACGACCGCGAGAAGCTCCAGGAGCGTCTGGCCAAGTTGGCCGGCGGCGTGGCCGTCATCAAGGTCGGTGCTGCCACCGAGATGGAGATGAAGGAAAAGAAGGCGCGCGTCGAAGACGCCCTGCACGCCACCCGCGCAGCGGTCGAGGAAGGCATCGTCCCCGGCGGCGGCGTCGCCCTGGTCCGTGCTCAGACTGCCATCAAGGGTATTGTGGGCGCCAACCATGACCAAGATGTCGGCATCACCATCGCGCGTCGCGCCATGGAGGAGCCACTCCGTCAGATCGTCGCCAACGCAGGGTGCGAGCCCTCCGTCATCTTGCACAAGGTCGTCGACGGCTCGGGTAACTTTGGTTACAACGCGGCCAACGGCGAGTACGGCGACATGGTCGACATGGGCATCCTGGATCCCACCAAGGTCACCCGTTCGGCGCTCCAGAATGCCGCTTCGGTCGCCGGCCTCATGATCACCACCGAGGCGATGGTCGCCGATGAGCCGAAGGACGACGCTCCGATGCCGGGCGGCGGCGGTATGGGCGGAATGGGCGACATGGGTGGAATGGGCATGATGTAGGCGCTTTGCCTGCGTCGATCCAAAGGACAAAAGCCCCGCTTCGGCGGGGCTTTCACTCAGGGTCGGGCAAGGGCCGCCGGCGCGGTCGAGCCACCAATTCGACGTCTAGCGCAATGTCGCGGGGGCTATCAGCCTGCCCGATCGACCTCTCGCTGAAGCCCGTCCTCACTCCAGGATGGCAGCGAGCTTCGCCAGCACCTCATCCATGATTGCGCTCGGCACGCTTTCGAGCTTGCGTGCGTTGCGCGACCCCAGATCACCCGAACCGCAAGCCCGTGCATGTCGGAAAACGACTGCTCCAGCATCTGAAAATGCCGAGCGGATGCAGACCAGCCGCTCGCAGCTCGACCGTCTGCTCGACCCCCGACAACGACTAAGGTGCGGCTCGACACACTGAACCGGGCCGCGGCCATCGTCGGCAAATGGCTCAAGAGGCATTGGTCCAGACTCCGGTGCTTGACGCCGCCGGATCCGTCCGCCTAGCCTTGCGGCAGCTTCAATGCTTGTCGACGCCAGAGGTCCAGATGTTGACGATGTACGTTCTGCGTGTGACTGTCCCGCCAACGCGTCTCAGACGGACGGCTTGCCGATGAGTATCGTCGCCGTCGTCGGCAACAAGGGCGGCACCGGCAAGACCACCTTGTCGTTGAATTTGGCCGCGGGGCTTGCGCGGCGTGGGTCGGTCGTCATCGTGGACGCCGACCCGCAGCAGTCTGCCTATCAATGGCGGCTGATCGGCGACGACAACGTCGGGCTCCCCTCGGTCGTGGCAGCGGCGTTCGGGCTCGACAAGATGATCCAGGCCCTTCGCGACGTCCATGAGCACGTCGTCATCGACTGCCCGCCGTCCATCAAGGCGCCTCAGACCGAGCAAGCCCTTCGTCTGGCGGATCATGCCCTGATTCCCCTTCAACCCTCGCCGATGGACCTTTGGGCCACCAGCCACATCGCCCGTATCATCGAGAAGCTTCGACCCGAGAACCCCGGGCTTCGAGCGTTGCTGGTGATGAGCCAGATGGAGCCGCGGACGACGCTGTCGCGGCTGATGCCGGATGCGGTTTCGGAGCTGGATCTGCCGGTGGCCCGGACCTCGTTGCAGCGCCGCTCCATCCATCGTCTCTGCGTGCTGGAGGGGCGGAGCGTGTTCCAAACGGGCCGCCGCGGGGCCGCCGCGGCCGCCGAGATCAACGAGCTGATCGCGGAGATCTTTGACCATGACGACGAGTAGCAACACGCGAACCGAGCGCCGGTTGGTGGATTCCATCCGCAAGGCCAAGAGCGGTGAGGATCAGCTGGGCGACCCGTCCTCGACAGCGTCGCCTGCGTCCGCCGCTGCGGAGCCAACGACGTCGCCGGCCAGACGGCGTCAGGCACAAGTCACATCCGGTGTCGCAGCGCGATCCACAACAGCCACGCCGACTCGGGCGAAAGACACTGTAGGGACCGAATCGGCTGTTGTCTATCGGAGCGGTCGCAGGATCTGGCCAGACTAAGGCGATTTTTTTCGAATTCCCGGTAGAATGCCGGGATGAGCCGCGACTACAAACTTCCCTCGTTCTACAAATCGCTCTTGATGCTGGCGCTTGTCTTCGGGCCCTTCTACTGGTTGGCCTTTACCGAGGACGGGCAGCGCCGGACCGATCTGGCCCTGATGTTTTTACTTGGGAAGCCAGAGCTCAACGCAGCGCTCGATGCCTTCACCAGCGCGCTGACAGAGACGCAGTTTCGCGAGACCTTCCCGAAGCTCAAGCTCCAGTGCGCTGATGGGACGAATCCCTTCGGTGATCGGCTCTGCGCCGCCGAGATCGGGGCCTTTAATGGGATGGCCGCCTCGTCCGTGACCATCTTTCTAGTGGGTGAAGGTCTGCGTGCGGTCAAGGTGTCTTATCGCCGTGCCTATCATGAGTGGATTCGGGAATGGGTCGAGCGGCGGGTCGGGGACCCGGATGATCCAGGGGTATCGGACGGAGCGGTCGACAGCGACGATGGCGTCGTCGCCTGGACGGTGCCGGATGGTCTGCTGATCATGCGCGACGGCGCACTGGCCCGGGAAGACGATCCAGCCCTGCTCTGGCTCTCGAGGGCGGCGATCGCTCGGCAAGCTGCCGTGCGCCAACCCGACTGAGGCGATTTCCGTCAATCGCCTGGGGCAGTGCTGATCGAATCAGCGTTTCATGCGGCACATAAATGTGCTGATGTTTGCAAGGGATGGCCAATCGTCAGCTTCTGCCTAAGCCCCGTTCAACTGATCCCAGACGAGCTTCAGGGAGACGAGGATCGAGGAGACGACCAGGATGGGACGCACCAGGACCGCCCCGTGTTTCAACACCAGATGCGAACCCAGCCAAGCTCCGATGAGTTGTCCGACCGCCATCGAGGCAGCCACGACCCAGATCACATGTCCGCCCGCCATGAAGACGATAAGCGCCGCCAGATTGCTCGTGAAATTGAGAAGCTTGGTGTGCGCGGTGGCGCGGCGAAGGTTGTAACCGAGCAGCGCGACATACCCCATCGCGAAGAAGGTGCCGGTGCCGGGGCCGAAGAAGCCATCGTAGAATCCGACGCCGAGCCCGACCGACATGGCAAAGGCAGGGGTTCCGAGTCGCTGGTGTGAATCCAGATCCGAGACTCGTGGCGAGAACAAGAAGTATAAGGCGAATCCGATCAGGAGCGCGGGGATGAGTCGCTGAAGGGCGTCGTTATCCATCTGTTGGACCAGCAGCGCCCCGAGAGCCGCGCCGACGAAGACACAGGCGACCGTGAAGGCGGCCCCACGCGGCTCGATCAAGCCTTTACGAAGGTAGTGGATTGTCGCCGACCCGCTGCCGAACACGGCCTGGGCCTTGTTGGTTGCGAGGCTCTCGACCGGGCTCAAGCCTGCCCAGAGCAGGGCAGGGATGGTGATGAGCCCGCCGCCACCCGCGATCGCGTCAACGAACCCGGCCACTAGGGCGAGGCCGAACAGGACCAAGGCAATTTCGGTGAATTCCACTCGCGTCTCTGTCCTTTGGAAGAAGCTGATCGTCGGCCTGCCCTGGCAAGAATCGGCGCGCGATTCGAAAACAGGGTTTCCGAAGCGCTCAGGTTGAAATCCGGGTGCGCGGTGACAACCTGCCCCCCTCACGCCATCACAACGACGACGACCTTCTAAATCACGATGCCCGCACTGGACGTTCAGGAGCTCACGAAGACCTACAAGGGTGGATTCCAGGCCCTGAAGGGAGTCGACCTGACCGTCGAAGAAGGGGATTTTTTCGCGCTACTGGGTCCGAATGGAGCGGGCAAGTCCACCTTCATCGGCATCATCGCGTCGCTCGTCAACAAGTCCGCTGGGCGTGTGACGGTCTTCGGCGAGGATCAGGATCGTGAGCCGGAGCTGGTCAAGTCATTCATCGGACTGGTCCCTCAGGAGTTCAACTTCAATCTCTTCCTCCCCGTCGCCGAGGTGGTGGTCAATCAGGCCGGCTACTATGGCATTCCGCGTCGCGAGGCCAAGGTCCGCGCCGAGCGCTATCTCAGACAGCTCGATCTCTGGGATCGACGCAACACCGAGATGCGCAAGCTCTCAGGCGGCCTCAAGCGACGTCTGATGATTGCTCGGGCGCTGGTTCACGAGCCTCGCTTGTTGATCCTGGACGAGCCCACTGCGGGTGTGGATATCGAGATCCGACGCTCGATGTGGGCCTTTCTGCGTGAGCTCAACGCCGGGGGCACGACCATCATCCTGACGACTCACTACTTGGAGGAGGCAGAGAGTCTCTGTCGGAACATCGCCATCATCAACCAGGGTGAGATCGCGGAGCTGACCAGCGTCGCGGTCCTGCTGAGTCGTCTCCACACCGAGACCTTCGTGTTGAACCTGAAAGGCCGGATCTCGGAGCTCCCCCAACTTGGCGGCTTCGTGCTCCAACACCTGGATGACTGCACACTGGAGGTCGAGATGAGCCGGGAGCATACCATCAACGGTCTTTTCGAGGCCCTCTCGCGCAACGGCATCGAGGTGATCAGCCTTCGAAACAAGCAAAACCGTCTGGAGCGACTGTTTCTGGACATGGTTGACCGCCGATCCAACATGGTCAGGCCAGAGTCGAAGTCCTCATCAGTCACCGAGGAGCTCGCGTGAGCCGGCACGGGATCGGGTGGCATCGCTACTGGATCAGCTTCCATACGATCTTCGCCAAGGAGATCCTGCGTTTCTCGCGGATCTGGGTCCAGACCATTCTGCCTTCGGTGATCACCACGACGCTCTACTTCGTGATCTTCGGCCGTCTGATCGGAGAGCGGATCGGCACGATGGGAGGTCTGGATTACCTTGATTTCATCGTGCCTGGACTGGTGCTCATGGGCGTCATCACCAATACCTATTCGAACGTCGTCTCGTCCTTTTACAGCAGCAAGTTCTCCCGCTATATCGAGGAGCTCCTGGTCTCACCGGCGCCGAATTGGGTGATCCTGGCAGGTTATGTCGCCGGCGGTGTCGCTCGTGGTCTGTTGGTCGGGGTCGCGGTGATGTTGGTTGCCTCGGTCTTTACGGAGGTCCGGATCCATAGCTTGGCGGTGACGCTCCTGGTGTTCATCATGACGGCGGTGCTCTTCGCACTCGGGGGCTTCATCAACGCCATCTATGCCAACAGCTTTGACGACATTTCGATCGTGCCGACCTTCGTGTTGACACCCCTGACCTATCTGGGCGGGGTCTTTTATTCGATCGAGCTGCTTCCCGGTTTCTGGCGGGGCGTGTCGCTTGCCAATCCGGTCCTCTACATGGTCAACGCCTTCCGTTATGGCCTCAACGGTGTCAGCGACATCCCGATCGGCATCGCCTTTGCCATCATCTCGGCCTTCATCCTGATCCTGGGTGCATTCAGCCTGCACCTGCTGCGTCGTGGGGTGGGGATCAAGACCTGAGATAAGCTCGTACGCCGATCGGCGGGGTCCAGCCGGACAGTGGGTGCGCCTCGGGGTCGCGCGATGGAATCGGACGGAACAACGCTGCAGCAGGGCAACCAAAGTCTTGCCCTTACGCGAATTTCGCTGGCGATAGCCCATTGATCTTCCGCTCCAGGACCGCTCCGGGTCGCCCCGCAGGTTGTATCCTCGCGCTGCAAGTGGGACCATAAACACCTGAAACTTCCAGAAAAGGGTCATCCGCTCGATGTCTCAATGCTCACGAAGTGTCTCTCCACCATCGGCGGGAGTGCCGCCGTCCCGTGCGAGAGGATGGCTCGGCACTGACGCCGAGCGGGGGCGCTGAAGTGGCTGGACGTCCACGCCGTGCGCCCGTGCGCAGGCGCCGCGGGATCGGCGGATTTCTGTTGCGCTGGGTTCTGCTGATCCTGATCGGACTCGGGCTCGCCGGCACCCTTTACAGTGTCCATCTCGACCGCATCGTCCGCGGCAAGTTCGAGGGCCAGCGTTGGGCGCTGCCGGCGCGGGTCTACGCACGCCCGTTGGAGCTCTATGCAGATCGGCCGCTGCTCGGGGAGCAGCTTCAGGCCGAGCTGGATCGCCTCAACTATCGTCGCACCTCGGAGCCCTCGGCCCCGGGGAGCTACAGCCGCGACGGCGAGCGTTTCCTGGTTCAGACTCGCCCCTTCAGGTTCTGGGATGGACAGGAGCTCGGACGCTTTCTCGAGATCCGTCTCAGCGATGGTCGGGTCGCCGATCTGGCCGACGCGGCCGGTGGCCCGGCCCCCGCACTGGCTCGACTGGATCCGATGCTCATTGCGAGCATCTATCCGACCCACAACGAAGACCGCGTGCTCGTGCGTCGGAAGGACATACCGGATCTCCTGATCAGCACCCTGATTGCGGTCGAGGACCGCAGTTTCTATCGCCATTTGGGGGTGGATCCGAAGGGGATCGTGCGAGCCGCCTACAGCAACCTGCGAGCAGGCGGCGTGGTCGAGGGGGCCAGCACCCTGACCCAGCAACTGGTCAAGAACTTCTACCTGACGGCCGACCGGACCTTCGAGCGCAAGCTCAATGAGGCTGTCATGGCGCTTCTACTCGAGCGGCGCTACAGCAAGGACGAGATCCTGGAGGCCTATGCCAACGAGATCTATATGGGCCAGGACGGCAGTCGGGCCATCCATGGTTTTGGTCTCGCCAGCAGCTTCTTCTTCAACAAGCCGCTCGAGGAGTTGGGGATCCCGGAGACGGCCCTGCTCGTCGGGATGGTCCAGGCGCCCTCGAGCCTGGATCCCCGGCGTCGTGCCGAGGCGGCGCTCAAACGACGTGACCTGGTCCTTGATCTCATGGCGCGTGACGGCGTCATCAGCGTCGCCGATGCCCAATCGGCCAAGGGCGCACCGCTCGGGCTCGCCGAGGGCGGCGGGCGTCCTGTGGGAGACTATCCGGATTTCATCTCGCTGGTGCGGCGTCAGTTGCAGCGCGACTATCGAGAGGAAGATCTGAGGTCCGAAGGTCTGAACATCTTCACCACACTCGACCCCTTGGTGCAGACCGAGGTCGAGAAGGCGCTCCCCCAACGGCTCGCCGAGCTGGAGACGTCGCGGCGGATGTCACCCGGCTCGCTCGAGGCCGCGGCGGTGGTCACATCGGTTGCTCAGGGCGAAGTGCTCGCCTTGGCCGGGGGGCGGCAGGCTGGGTATGCGGGTTTCAATCGAGCCTTGGATTCATCGCGCTCGATCGGCTCGCTGGTCAAGCCGCCGATTTATCTGGCGGCCCTGTCCAAGCCGGAGCGTTACTCGCTGACCACGAGTCTGCAGGACACGCCGATCAGCATGCGGGTCGGGGATAAGATCTGGGCGCCCAAGAATTATGACCGCCGCGTCAGTGGGGCCGTCCCGCTGCATCGCGCGCTCAGCAGCTCACTCAATCTGGCCACCGTCAACCTCGGTTTGAGCATCGGCCTCACGGAGGTGACCGAGACGCTCTATCGGCTTGGTGCGCAGCGACGCATCACCAAGGTCCCGGCGATGTTGCTGGGCTCGGTCGCGATGTCGCCGCTCGAGGTCGCACAGATCTATCAAACGATCGCCGCGGGTGGCTACCGGATCCCGTTGCGAGGGATACGCGAGGTGATGGACGCCAACGGACGACCGCTCAATCGCTACCCACTCTCTGTCGAACCGGCCGTCGATCCCCGCGCAGCCTATCTGACGACCTGGGCCATGCAGCGCGCAGTCACGCATGGCACTGCGCGATGGCTGGGCGAGAAACTACCCAAGGGAATGACGATGGCCGGAAAGACCGGCACGACCGACGAGATGCGAGACAGTTGGTTCGCGGGGTTCAGTGGCGACAAGACCGCGGTGGTCTGGGTCGGTCGGGATGACTACCAGCCCATGGGACTCGCTGGTGGTGCTGGGGCCTTGCGCGTATGGGGCGACTTCATGTTGGCCATTCCAAACGATCCGCTGCCGGACAGTCCCCCAGATGGCGTGGTGCTCTCGGGAGGCTCACAGAATGGGACTCCCTATATCGAAGGAACGAAACCACCCGGCGAGCGCCCGCAGCGGCAGAGGGTTGCCCGAGGGAGCAACGAAGCTCAGGGCGTGGCACAGGCAGGGCGAGACCCGGATCCCGAGCCTGTCGTTGAAGCCGAGCCGACCCCGAAGGCATCGTCCAGCCGCAAGAATATTTTTATGAGCGATTTCTACAACTGATGATCAGATTTCCAACGATTGTGATTGCCGGGCTCGTCGTCACGGCTTGCGCAACCGGGCAGCGTCAGGAGCCAGCGCCGGTCGTCCAGGTGACCCCGCGTGAGCCTGTCACCGCGGCGCCCGCCGCGTTGCCTGAGCCTGAGAAGCCAGTGGCGCCGAAGAAGCAGCAGACAAGGGTCTTCGCGTATCAGGATCCCGCTGCAGAGCCAGACCCTGAGCCCGAGCCGCAATCCGAGCCCGCACCCGTACCCGCCCCCGCTGCCGCCGCTTCCCCGCCTGTCGCGCCCGGTGCAGCTCCCGGCGTCGCTCAGACCCCGGCGCAACCGCCCCGGAGCTCCAGCCCAGCGCCGAAGCCAGCGCCGAGCCAGGCCCAGACGGCCCCCCC
>RRYU01003661.1_pt1 | contig 27051 bp, 18 predicted proteins | sample 2162651 | NCBI WGS metagenome assembly RRYU01 (sample SAMN10267283, study PRJNA491782) | microbial mat metagenome | isolation source: biomat in the production well | place: Japan: Minami-Kanto gas field, natural gas well KTG3 | collected 2017-06 | reverse complement strand
CCGCAGCAAAGCTCATCCGGTAGCAAGACGGGCTCTTCACCCAAGGCGTTGAGCACGCGAAGCGTGTCTTTGCCGATGCGTTGGGTGTCCGTGCCCAGGTGCGTGTAGTAGCTGTCGTAGTAGGGCAGGCATCCCGTGAAGTAGAGAAGTTCGCCCTGGGTCTGGGTCTTGGCCTCTTCAGGCACCCAAGCCAGACGCTTCTGCTCATGTCCGTTTTGGGACATGATGCGCATCATATGCTGGAATACCGCGCCATGGGAGCAGGCGGGGTCGGCGCCATCTTCACGAAGCACCTCGCGTCCCTTGCGCGTGAACTGTGAGTAGTCCACGTCGGATGGACAGACCAGGCTGCAAAGCTTGCAGGTGAGGCAAAGGTTGAACTTGGCAGGTGCCTGGCCCGTCGGGGCGTGCACCGCATGAGTTACCACCATACGCGGAGAGAAATCTTCATCGTAGCGCGACACGGGACAGACACCCGTGCACTTTCCGCAATCCTGACAAAGTGTGGCATGGGTTTCACGGAGTGCTTCTCGTAGCAGCATTACTTCACCTCCGTGAGATGGGGCGTCGAACCAATGGGCCCCCGTGGGCCGGTGGCCTCAAGCTGATCGCGGAACTCCTGCACCGATTCCAGAATCATATCGGCTTTCCCAGGGGGGAAATATCGTACGCGGAATCGGCTGGACTCGATGCCGATCATGTCCAGCAGAGGATCCACGCGGCCAATGGTGTTCTCGAGCATTTCAGTGCCCGTGCCATAGTGGCAATCGCCGTCTTCACAGGCTGCGATGAATACGCCGTCGGCGCCCGACTCAAAAGCCTGGAAAATAAATGAGGGGTGGATGCGTCCCGAGCATAAGCTTCGCAGCACTGAGCTGCCTTCGGGAAGTTCACGTTCCTCTTCCAGGCCCAGCGGGAAACACCACTTGCAGGAGAAGATCATGAGACGTGGCTTCCAGTTGCCTTCGATTTTCTTTATGACTTCACCTCCGCACTTTCCCGAAGAAGAGCGTCGATCTCGCGCCTGACGAAATCGTTTCGGAAGTAACCGGGTACCATGGCCTGGGTGGGACAAAGCGGAACGCAATTGCCGCAACCCTTACATCGATCCGCAAGCACTCTGGCCACTTGCACTCCTTCACCACGAGGCTCCATGAGGATGGCCTCGTAGTCGCAACCCTTCAGGCAATCCTCGCAGCCTCGGCAGAGTTTTTCGTTCACCTGGCAGACCAGGCTGGAAAGTTTCATGCCCAGGCGTTCGATAACCTTCTTACCTTCGCGTCGCGTTTTCCACTCGAGAGCCACCGGCTCCGGTTTGAGTGGGAGCGGGAATTGCTCGTCATTCTCGGGAATGCGAATGAATAGGGGCACATTGTGACCACTGTCCTGGAAGGAAAGCAGTCCGATACGATAGCGACATTCATCCGCGCAGGTCTGGCATTCGTCGCAGGGTCCGCAGCGCAGGCAACGCTCGGCCTCGCGCACGGCCACATCCTGGGCGAATCCCAATTCCACCTCGTCGAAGCCGCCACGTTTTTCCACAGGAAGCTCCGGCTGAATCGCTCGCTTACGCTCTGTGGGTAGAGGCGGCTGCACGCCCACTTCGATGGGGTGCTGGGAGTCGTCTTTGAGGGGGCGTCCCTCAAGCCAGGCGTGGGCGGCCTTGGCTGCACGATGTCCATGAGCGATGGCTCCGATGACCGTGTCCGGTCCAAGCACCAGATCGCCCGCGGCGAAGACGCCTTCCACGTCGGTCATGAGGCTCACCGAGTCGGCTTCCAAGGTTCCCCAACTGCTCTTCTTGAAAGGCAGGTTCTCGGGGAGTAGATCCAGGTTGGCTTCCTGGCTGATGGCCGGCACGATGAGGTCGGCGTCCACCGTGAATGTTTCACCCTTGATAGGCACAGGGCGGCGGCGACCACTTTCATCGGGTTCGCCGAGTTCCATCCGCTGGCATTGCAGACCCGTAACCTTGCCCTTCTTGCCGAGCACTTCCATGGGACCTGCTAAGAAGGTGAAAGTAACACCCTCGTGTTCGGCCTCCACGACTTCCTCGGGTACGGCGGGCATCTCTTCCTTGGTGCGGCGGTAGACCACCTCCACCTTTTCGAAACCCAGGCGGCGAGCCGTACGAGCCGCGTCCATGGCGCTCATGCCGCCGCCGACCACGATAAGGCTTTTGCCCTTGGGAATCGCTTCTCCGCGGCTGGCCATGCGCAGGAAGGTAAGGCAGTCGAATACGCCTGTGTTCTCGCGTTCGCCGGGAATGTTCATCTTCTTGCCCAAGGCTGCACCCAGGGCCAGGATGATGGCCGCATAACCTTCATCACGCAGCTCGTCCAGGCTGATGTCCTTGCCTACGCGAACGCCCGTCTTGATCTCCACGCCCAGCGACTCGATGTGAGCCACTTCACCGGCCACGACTTCTCGAGGCAAGCGGAAGGAGGGGATGCACTGTACAAGCATGCCGCCTGCTGTTTCCTCCGACTCGTAGACTGTGACTCCATAACCGAGTTTGGCCAGGTCGTAAGCCGCCGCCAGTCCCGCGGGACCCGCGCCGATGACGGCCACCTTCTCCGGGCGACTTCCCGCAACGCGCACAGGTTCAGGACCTGGGTTTTCCAATTCCCAATCGGCCACGAAACGCTTGAGTAAACGGATGGCGAGGGGATCGTCCAAATCACTTCGACGACAATTGAGTTCGCAGGGATGGGTGCAGACGCGCCCACAGATTCCAGGCAAAGGGCAATCCTTGCGCACCAACTCCACCGCTTCACGGAATTTGCCGTCGGCGATGAGGCCCACGTATCCCTTCACGTTCACACCGGCCGGACAGGCGGCGTGACATGGCGAAGCGTCGATTCGTTGCAGGAGCCTTGGGCCGAAACGTCCGCCCAAATCCATTTGGATGCCGCCCGTTTCCAGGGCTTGCCAGAAGCTCTCGGGGAATCCCGATTTCCAGAGGGGCTTTACCAAGATCCTCCTCAGGCGGACCTAGGGCCGCGCTTCACTAGCCCACGGGGGCCAGTAGTTTTTGACCTTCCTCGTAGCCCGTTGCAAAGGCCTTGAGGTTGAGTTCGATAGTGCTACCCGGCACTGAGCTTTCCACCGCTTTCGCCACCGCTTCCCGGTCGATAATGCCGGTTACTGCCGTAGTGAATCCCACAACAACAATGTTCTGGACGATGCGATTACCCAGTTCCTCGGCAAGACGCGCCGCCTGAACGCCAAAGGTCTTCGCATTGGAGTCTGCATGCGGGGTGACGAGGTCGGCGTCATAAACCAGAATGCCTTCATCGCTAAGTTCTTCGGCATACTTCTCGTATCCCTCACGGCTGAGTGCGATGAGGATGTCCGTATTGCGCATGTAGGGGTAGGCGATGATGTTGTCGTCTACCACTAGCGCCGAGGCACAGGCACTACCCCGCGCCTCGGGACCGAAACTCTGGGTCATGGTGGAGTGCAGGCCTCCGAAAATCGCCGCAGCCTTGCCGAAGATGTAGCCGGTCAGGATGACACCCTGGCCGCCGTATCCCGTGATGCGGATTTCCTTCCTAGGCATTGACGTCCTCCTTGCACATTTCGCAGGCTTCATCGTGCAGGTAGTACTTCTCACCAAGCGTCGCGTCGAGCTGCTCCATGCTCTTCATCTGCCAGGTGGGTCGATCGCGATCGACGAACTTACCCACGGTGATCTTGTTCTGATAACCGATGTCGATTTCCCGCGGATCGGATCCGTGCTTGATCTCGGCGTTATCGTGATAGAAACGCATGAGGTCATAGCCGCTACCTAGTTTGTTGCGCCGCGCGTAGAGCGTGGAGCAAGGGGCGATGGCTTCCACGAAACTGAATCCCGGCTTGAGCAGGGCTTCCTGGAAAGACTCGGTCAGGCGCCGCACGTGCAGGGCCGTCCATCGCGCCACGTATGCCGCGCCGCAAGCTTCCATGAGATGCGGAAGGTTGAAAGGCTGCTCGTAAGCGCCGTGAGGGGTGGTGGAAGTGTTGGCCGTGTTGGGCGTGGTGGGAGCCGCCTGCCCGCCGGTCATGCCGTAGATGAAGTTATTCACGCAGATCACGGTGATATCCATGTTCCGCCGCGCCGCATGAATGATGTGATTGCCGCCGATGGCGAAGAGGTCGCCGTCGCCGCTGAAAACCACAACCTTCATCCTGGGATTGGCCAGCTTCATACCTGTGGCGAAGGGTATGGCCCTGCCATGGGTGGTGTGATAGCTGTCGAGCTTCACGTAGCCCGCCACGCGACCCGTACATCCGATGCCCGAAACGATGGCCACATCGTCGTAGTCGATGCCGGCCTTGTCGATGGCTTCGGCGAAGCACTTCACCACGGTACCGATTCCGCAAGTTGCGCACCAGATGTGCGGCAGGCGATCGGACCGAAGCAAGTGGTCCATGGGGTGGCGGTCTTCAGCGACGTCTTCGTAGCATGCGTCCATCTTGAGATCGCTCATTTCGCCGCCTCCTCGATGGCCTTGAGGATGTCCTCAGGGTTGTGCACGGTGCCTCCCATGTGGGGAATAAGGATGGTCTCGGATTTGCCGGCGCAGCAGCGCTCAACTTCCAGACTTATCTGCCCGTAGTTGATTTCGGGAACCACGAAGGCCTTGACCTTGCCGGCCAGTTCCTTGATGCGATGTTCGGGGAAGGGCCATACGGTCAGCAGGCGCATGCTGCCCACCTTGATGCCCTTGGCGCGGGCCGCCTCGATGGCCGCACGAGATACCCGCGAGGTGATGCCGTAGGAAAGCAAAATCACATCTGCTCCCTCGATCTCCTCTTCTTCCAACATGCAGATATCTTTGGCATTGTCGCGGATCTTGTCGCAGAGACGCCGCACTAGGCTGTCCTGCGTTTTAGAATCCATGGCCGGGTATCCACGCTCGTCGTGGGTGAGCCCGGTAATGTGATAACGATGGCCGTCGCCCGCGTGGGCCATGGAGGGAATGCCGTCTTCGCCAACCTCGAAGGGCAGGTACTCGCCCTTGGGTTTGTCGGTCATGCGCCGCGGCAGGAGCTTGATTTCACTCGCCTCGGGAATGACCACACGCTCGGTCATGTGGCCGATGCACTCATCGAGCATGACCATGACCGGTGTGCGATATTTTTCGGCCAGATTGAAAGCTTCCACGGTAAGCGTGAAGGCTTCCTGCGGTGACTGGGGTGCCAGGGCGATGACTTCATAGTCGCCGTGAGAACCCCAACGCGCCTGCATGATGTCGGCCTGACCCACCATGGTGGGAAGACCCGTGGACGGGCCTGCGCGCTGCACGTTCACGATGACGCAGGGCGTTTCCGTCATGGCTGCGAGACCGATGTTCTCCATCATCAGGCTGAAGCCTGGGCCGCTGGTAACCGTCATGGATTTCGCGCCGCCCCAAACACCACCGAGAACGGCGGTGATGGAGGCGATCTCGTCTTCCATCTGGATGAAAGTTCCGCCGATGCTCGGAATGCGCCGGGCGTATCGCTCGACTACTTCCGTGGAAGGTGTGATGGGGTAGCCAGCAATGAAATTGCATCCGGCGGCAATGGCACCTTCTGTGCAGGCATGGTCGCCGTCGAGATAGTGACTCCCTGTGAGCACGCGTTTTTCTTCAGCTTGCTGCATTTCGCACCTCCCCATCCTTCTTTGCAGGCAGGACGAAGATTGCGAAATCGGGACAGATGATTTCGCAGAGATCACAGTCGACGCAGCGGTCGGCCTGTTTCACTTCCGGGTAGTGATAACCCTTAGCATTGAATTCGCTGGACATGGCTAGGACATCGCGCGGACAAAACTCCGCACAGAACTCGCAGCCTTTGCAGCGTTCAATGATGATGTGAATGTCGCCACGCGGGACTTTGATATCGTGGACGTCGAGGGGCTCGCGCCAATACCGCGGCATCATGTCCTCTTCCCGGTGAGGGTGGAAGAGCTTTGGTTAGTAACCGCTTACTTCCGCCCAAACCCTAAGCTGAATTGAAGCCTCCTGCGGCGGTTGAACCGACAGGAAGCCGGGTCGACGGGACGACCCAAGGGCCGTCTTTAATTGAAGTTGAGGATACACAGACCTTAAGATCTTGTAAACCTTATTTTTCAGCAGAAATGCGAGTTTTCCGGTATTTTCCGGGATGGGGGAACGGAGCCGGGCCTTCCCGTGACTCCGGTTCGGAGAGACGAATGATCATAACTAAGTGAGCCCTTCTGGCTCTCCTCACATGTCGTTCACAGGAAGCCCCAGCCCCGTTTCCCCGTCTCGGAGGCTCCGAGTAGGGGTCCGTCGGAGGCAGCTTGAGACATGCTATACTAAGGCCATTCCCCGAAAGGACATCATGCGCAAGGCACTCCTTTTTCTGCTAATCGCTACGGCTACATGGGCTTCGAACAGCGTCCATAGCACTTATCTCTGGCATATGCATCAGCCCATCTATTGGCCGGATGAAAGTGTGTGGAATCCGGGGCGCTATCAGACGGCCTACGAGACCCTGCTCGGAGGGTACTCCCAGAATGACCTGGCGGAGATCTTTGGCAAAGACGATCGTATCGGCGACTACCAGTGGTATCCCCGCGACGCGGTGGCCAGCATGCTCGATCTGCCCGAAGCGGGGGCCCAGGTGTCTTTCGCCGGTGCGCTTATCGAGAACATCTCCTCATTGGCCGAGGCAGGCTGGGATGGTGGAGCCTACGGTTCCAATTGGACTTCCCACTATCGGGAAGCGCGATCCTGGAACACCAGTGCCGGAGAACCTCGCCTGGAGCCATTACTGGTTGGTTTCCACCACGCCATCGCGCCGCTCATGGACGATGCCGCCTTTCGAATGGAGCTGGCCTGCGCCAAAGCCATCTATGATGATGCCTGGGGCGACACGAATTTCTCCCGCGGTTTTTTCCCCGCCGAGATGTGTTTCAGTGAGCGCCTCATTCCCGCCCTGGTGGATGCCGGAATCGATTGGTCGGTGGTGGGCGACCTGCACATCGGCCGCGCCTGCGCGAACTATCCCTACAATGCCAACCAGGACAATTGCGATCCGCCCAATCCCGCCGATCAGGTAAATCCTCCACAGAGCGATTGGACCGAGCATTCCATTCCTCGCGGCGTGGTTCTCAAGGTTCCCTACCCCTACGGCTTCACTCCTCACCGCGCGGAGTACGTGGATCCGGCCAGCGGCGCGGTTTCGAATATTGTGGTAGTACCCGCGGCCAATGCCATGAGCTGGGACGAGGGATACGGAATGTTCGGCACGGGCTCCATCGACGCCATCGCCGCCGCCAATGATCCTGCCCATCCCATGCTGATTTTACTCGCCCATGATGGCGACAATGCATGGAGCGGCGGCTACAGCTACTACTACGAATCGGTGAATCAATTCTCTCACAACGCTGCCGCTGCGGGATATGCGCCGAGCACGGTGGCCACCTATCTGGCAGACCATCCCGTTCCCATAGATGACGTGGTGCATGTGGAAGACGGCGGCTGGGTCAATGCCGACGGCGACTTCGGCAGCCCGCAGTTCATCAACTGGAATTGGCCGCCGGTGGATGCCAGCGGCAATTTCGATATCCCCGGAGGATGGGCCGAGGACCAGCGCAACTGGGCCGTGCTCAGCGCAGCCCAGAACGTGGTGGAAACGGCGGAGGCCATCCTGGGACTTCCCGATCCCGAGAAAGTGGTTTTTCCTCTATCGGGAGCGAATGCCGTCGAGCGCGCTTGGCATTTCCTTTTGGCTGGATATGAGAGCGGCTACATGTACTACGGCTCGGCCCTGGACATGGAAGTGAAGGCCACTTTGGCCTGCAACAAGGCTCTGGAGGCGGCTCTCCCGGTCGCTCAGTCCGGTGCCGATACGGTGGCACCCACGATCTGGCTACCACAGCGATTGCCTTGGAATCCAGGTGGGCAGGGCGGCGGAAGTCTTTGGGGATATCCCGGCGGAGCGGGCGCGGCGATGAGTCGCGATTTCCACGTGTGGACATTCGCCCACGACCTGTCGGGACTCGCTCGCGTCGAATTGATGCTGCGAGAGGATCTCGACGGCGTGAACGATCCTGCGACCCATGATAATGAACTCTACATCGGCGGTGCCGGGGTGGGTGGCTGGACGGCCTTGGCCATGAATCATCGCGAGATGCCCCTTGGTGAACCCTGGGATATTTCCGGCATCGACTTCACCGTATTGCCGGACCGCATCGCCGATGAATACTGGATCGAACTCACAGGCTACAGTGACATCCTTCTGGACTACTACGTGGAGGCTGAAGATTCCCTCGGCAACGTGAAGCGCAGCCCCATTCAGCACGTGTACGTGGGCACCGGTGATGGGGGCGGTGGCGAGAGTGCGGCCTGGTGGGAGCCCGAGCTGCCCGAGGCGGGCGAGTGGATCACTGTTTTTTACGATCCTACAGGCGGTCCACTCGATGGGGCGGCGGAGATCATCATCCATCGCGGAATCAATGGCTGGCAGAGTGTGGTGGACGAAGCCATGACTTGGAACGACATCGACGGGCATTGGCAGACGGGATTCGTCATTTCAGAGAACGCCTCGAGTCTCGAATTCGTCTTTCATGACGGCGCGGATAACTGGGACAACAACGGTGGATCTGATTGGGTCCTGCCGGTGAGCGGCGGCGGAGGCGGATTCGTCATGGATGGATTGCTCGATGAAAGCGCCATACTTCTTGCCGAAGGTGACGGACTCATGCTTTGGGGCGCTCGAAGCGGTGACCAGCTCTACCTGGCCAACGAGGGTACGGGGGAGACAGCTGGCCTGGATCACTTCATCCACCTGCTCAGCAATCTAGGCGCGGCGGTGCCTGCACCGTGGGCCAAGGCCGGGCAAGTTCTACAATGGGACTACTATCTCGCTGCGGAAGATTCCAATGGATGGTTCGGCTGGTTCGATGCGGGAAGCAACGTGCAAAGCGGTTCCGGGTTCTCGGCGGCACAGGGTCAGGTGCTCGAAGGCCTGCTCGATTTGGCGCTGCTCTATGCAAGCGCAATCCCCGAGAGTCTCTGGGTTGCCGCTGCAGGATACGACAACCCCGATGCCGGTCTCTTGCTGGCCCAGGCGCCGGCAGGCGACGGCGATGGCGAGCTCGAAGCGCCGGAGTACTTCCTCCTCCATGATGATCCCACCGCCGCGGAGGAAGTTCCCGCGTCGCCCTTGTCCCTGGCGCTCTATCCCAATCCCTTCAATCCCGAAGTGCGTTTGATCGTGGATGCGCCTGCGGGCGGGCTGCTTGTGGTGGAAGTTTTCGACATTGCGGGCCGCAGAGTTGCCGAGCTTTATAATGGGCAGAGCCCCGGCGATTTTAAGCTTCGCTGGAATGGGCGGGATGAGCATGGGCAGAGTTGCCCGAGCGGAGTCTATCTGTTCAGCTTGAGTTCCACCGGAGAGAAGCGAAGCGTAAAGGGTATTTTATTGAAATAGGGTGTATTGGATGTCAGTTGATCTCACTTCATGAGGCTAGTGAAATTCGACGGAGATATCTTGCTTCTTGATAGAATCCACCGTCGCTTTCGGATTATTTGGGGGAAAGCAACTACAGTATGAATTCCAGCTCGTATATATGGGATTAAGCTTGTAGGTCTTCTTGACAAGTATAGAATGAAGCGTCCCACTTCTCCTACTATTAGCTGGACAATAATTTTGATGATTACACTTGTTGGTAGATTGGCAATGATAGTGGTGATTCTGTTCTTGTGAGTATGGTATTGAAAAGCGAGGGGTTTCTTGAATCCATCAGCTTTCCCACCCAATGATGCTGATACAGCATGCCAGTAACTCAATGTTGGTGAATATAGACATTCCCAACCACGGTGATGTGCTCGAAGAAAAATATCCGTATCCTCACCAAATGAAAAATAGCTCTCATCATATAGATCACCATTATATAGCCTGATATCCTCAAGTGTGGATCGTCGGAGAATTTGTGCTCCACCCTCAGGAGAAAACACAAGTTGCTCCTTGCTTAAGTTTTTAATGCTAACTTTTCTGAATTTTTTTGTTAGGAGATGTCCACCCCCATAGGGTTTTGAAAGTTGCCTGCCATCCATATATGTAAGGGTTCTCCCAGCTAGCATCCCTGTTTGGGGATTCAGTCTGAAGAGGTTGAAAGCTGAATCCAGGTAGTTCGACTCAATGAATGCATCAGAATTCAAGATCAGTATGAATTCACCAGATGCCATTTCAATTCCTTGATTTGCAGCAATGGCAAATCCACGATTTATTAAGTTTCGCTTGTATTTGGTGGCAACGTTCACTGAACGAAGTAGGGTTGAAGGATTCCTCTCAGATCCATTGTCGATAAGAATGATCTCAAAATCTTGCCGGCTTTGATTGCGAAGGTGTTCAATGCAGATTGATAGAAGGTCGAATCTGTTCCAATATGGAATCACAATGGAAAAAGAAGCTTTGTTTCTTTTTGAATTCGTATTGTACATATCCATTTGGCACAATTGTAGTTTATGCAATGTCTATATGGTCAAGTAATAATAAGCTGCGTAACTAGTGTTTTTCCATTCGCAGGCGATACTCAAGCAACTCAGGTTTGCCCTTCACCAGGGTCACCGGTGCACAAACCGCGATCCAGGAACCCTGATAGACGCGCTCGAAGCCGTCTTCCGACATGCTCACCGTTTCGATGGGTTCGCGCCAGATGCGCAAATCCTTTCCCTCGATGATTACCGACAGGCCCGACCATTCATCCCTGAGTTCGAAAGATGCGACGGGATGTTCCCATCCGCGGCTGCGCAGGCGCGGATCTTCTGCGTCGCGACCATCCACGATGATTCGTCGATCGTGGGCCTCGGGTGCCAGGAAGTTGAAATTCCAGCCTGAAGCGAAGGTGAGGTTCTTCTCGGTCTCGCCGATGTAGTTCAGCGAGTAGTCGACTGCCAGCGCCCGTCCATCATCTTCCCAGCGCAAACGCTTTCGGATTTTCAAGGCTACGCCATCCAGGTCGCCCTGCCCTCGAAGTGTAAGCTCATCAGCCGCATTGTTTGGTAGCTTGGCCTCAAATGGCCATGTGCGCGTACTTAGCAAGCCACCTTCATAGGCGGCGGCTTTGGCATTTGCTTGGAAGAAACGCTCCTCGAGTCCCGCGCGAGTCTGCGGATCGTAGATAAGCAGTTTCTCAAGGCCCGGTTCTTTGGCGGCCTTCACATCATGGATGCTGAGGGAACTGTCTTCATCGGGCGAGAGCGCTTCGGCCACATGCCGATGATAGAACTCGCGACGGCGAGAGATCACGTTACTCAGGGGAAAGGGCTTTTCCAGAAAATCGATCTCGCGAACGCTGCCGCCATCTTCGGGCTTGAGGAAAAGTTGTGCATGGGGGCTGGACCAGATGATTTCCTTGTGGCCGTCCATGTCCATGTCCACTTCTACGATACGGTAGCCGCGAGGGTGGATGATGGCTTCCGCGCGAACGATGCGCTCGAAAACGGCCTGGCGCAGATGGGGCAGATAGAGTCCGCCGAAAAGCCCGTGCCAGTAAGCGCAATTGCACTGCGACTGTAAAACCTGATCGCGCGCCTGCTCGCGCAAGGCGGCCGGGACATTTGTGGCTTCATCGCAGCGCCGGCTGGCCAGGAGCATGCGCTTGTGCATCCAATGGCTCTCGGGATATTTCACGAAAAAGTTGCGCCAGAATCCGCCGCGCAGGAAGGGGCTTTCTTCGGGATTTTCTCCCAAGCGCTCGCTGAGTCCATGAAAGCGTTCGGCAGCTGTGGCAGGTAGCGACCACTCGCCCATTTCCTGATAACTGCCGGTGGGTAGGTAGGCGCTACCGGCGGCGGGGCGGGCGTCGAGCCACTCTGAGAAGAGGCGGGTTGGGCGATCCAGGCGGCCAGACAGGAACTCGAACAGGCGTTCCAGATAGCCTTCGCCATAGCAATGACCGTGAGTGCCGCGCCAGAGACCGAACTTTTCGCCGTCGTCGAAGAGAACACCGAGGCCTTCCTCGGGAATTTGATTCAGATGCGCGTCGAGTTCCTCGATGGGACGAAATGGAATCAGGTATCTGAGATCGCGCGAGATTGGAAAGATGGCGACGCTGCGTCCGCCTTCTTCGCTGAGGTAGTAGTTGTGCAAGGATTCGGGCGAAAAACCCGCACCCAGGAAGTGACTGTCATCGAGCATGACGTAGTCAACGCCCTCTTCAGCGAGCACGCGAGGAAGATGCGGTTCCCAAATGCGTTCGGCCAACCAGAAACCGCGAGTGCGGACACCGAAGAGTTTTTCGATCTCCAATTGCATGCGTTTGATCTGGGCGCGTTGATCGGCTTCAGGCAATACGCTGAGAATGGGCTCCCAATATGCGCCGCCCACAATTTCCACCTGACCGGCCTGGGCGAGCTTGCCCAAGCGCCCCAGGTAGTCCGGGCGCGCATTCTTCATCCACTCCAGCAGCGGACCACTGGTGTGGAAGTTCATCTTAACTTTTGGGAATCGTTCAAGCGTATCGAGAAAGGGGCCATAGGCTTGCTCGAAGGCATGCTCAATGACATGCCCGAAATTTCCCACGGGTTGATGATTGTGAACGCCTAGCGCGATGCCACCGGGCGCGGGCACTATTCCCCGTCCTCGTCGACCGGAATGATAACCACCGCGTCGGGTGCGTTGAGGTTGTCGACCAGAGGGAGACTGTCATCTGACATGGCTGAGTCGCTATTGCTTCCGATGAGAGCGAAAACCGCAATCTGTGCGAAGGGTGGCACGACTCCGTCGCCGCCTAGACCCGGGTAGAGCAAAGACCAGGGGATGGATAGTTCGAGCGCGTCTTCACTGGCAGCAATGGCGCCTCGGCCTAGCGTAACCGCTGTTCCATCGGCAGCAAGGCTACTGAGTTCCAAGTCGACGTGTCCCCATGTACTGGTGGCGAATTCAGCGCCGAATTCCGGGACGGCTGCGAAATCCACGAGCTTGTTGAGACGATTGATGACGGGAGCATAATCATCTTCACCCTGAATTAAGGACAGATCGCTGAGCCCGCTGCCCTCTCCGTAGTCGGCGTCGATGTAGATGTTTAGGGAATTGTAAGTTCCCGCGAAATTTCCACTGACGGCCAGGTAGAGAGAGTCGCCGTCCCAACTGGCGTGAAGCGCGTCATAGTCCATATTGACAAGATTCCAAAGACCAAGATGACCGCCATCATCATAAACCTCGGTCCATTCGCCTTCCAGAGTTCCGTCAATGATGGGGGTAGCCCAGGGTTGATCGGGCACGGCCGAATCGTCGCTTCCACCCGTGAATTCAAAAAGCACATTCTCAGAACTTCCATCTTCCACGCGTATGTTCTCTTGAGTGACGGTCCCGTAGCCGGGTGCTGTGGCGACAACCGTATAGAGGCTATCAGCCAATTCTCCAAACTCGAAGCTGCCTGTTGCCGTGATGGACCAGAGTTCCACATCGAACTGGCCGCCGGTCGCCCAAAGGGTCAGGCCGACCGGGCCGGGATCGGCACCTTCGAAACTGAAGGTTCCGCTCAGTGTTCCTTCGGCGATATCGGGTTCGAAGGAATACTGAAGCGTTTCATCGTTGAGCCAGAATGCGTAGAAGCCGCGAGGGCCGGGGAAGTCCAGGATGATATCGGATGGGTTGCCGTCCAGGATGGCCTGTCCCGGAGAATCTCCGGCACCGAAATTATCGGGCGCCCAGTCCCCATCATGCGTGAACTTGAAGGTAAGGTTGTTGTCCGCGAAGTCCGCGTTTTCGACAGAAGCCCAGATTTGCCAAAGGTTGTCTTCGATCAATGTCAAATTGTTTCGAGCATCGGTCGGAGTCCAGCTTATGCCGGAGAAGTCACCGTTAATCTGGATGCTGTTGAAATTGGAATCGAAAGCTTCGGGGTCACCCGGATCACTCGGTTCATCAACTGTTCCCGGTGGATCTAATGTGGGACCCTCCGGATTAGGCAGACATGCCGTGAGCCCGATTAGAATTGCGGGGACTAGGAATTTGATTGCTCCGCGCATGACGTCTCCGATCACTTCACCACGATGAGAGAATTGGTGAAGCCGCCCTCTTGGGCCGTGCTGGGATTGTTTGGGTCGGTGGTCCAGGTATTGTTGTCGATCACGAACTTGTACATGTATCGACCCGGAGGTAGATCTACGATGATGCTCCAGATGCCGTCGCCGTCGGTATCGCTCATGCGTCCGATGGTATTGTCGTAGCGAGCACTGGGGCTAGCCGTGCCGCCCCACCAGTTGCCTTCCCAGTTTCCCGCGAGAGTTACCAGAGATGCTGCAGGGGCCTCGTACTGGAATTTGATGCCACCCTCTACAGGGAAGGGTGCGGGCAAGCGATTCTTGATGATGTTGAAGCTGCAGCCCGAGAGAAGCATGAGCGACAGCGCCAGGCTGAGTAAGGTCCATCGTCTAGAAGACAAAGCGGGCCTCCAAGGTCAGCATCTGAGTGTCTGCAAGACTGCGCTCGGCGCTGTGAAGGGCGGGTCCCAGATTCAACCACTCGTCGTAAATTTCATCTTCATCCACGCCGGCCGCCATGAGGAATTCCCTTCGTCCATTGGCGTCGAAGTGTTTGGTAACAGGGTCCAGGCGGTAGGGGTCGACTCCCCAACCCAGTGACACTTCGGTGCTTTTAGTCACATGGTAGCGTAGCTCGAAAAAGCTGTTTGCGAAGGTTTCGTGGAGGTCAAGAAAGTCTTGGCCGTATCGTGCGTAACGTTGGTTGAGCAGCAGATCCCAATCCTTGCGGAACTTCCACACCAGTTCGGCGATGAGTTCAGAGTAGAAGGGATCGCGGTCTAAGCGAGTCGATGTGGCCGTATGCGAAATGTCCAGCAACACCGGCTTGGAGATCCAGTCCTCAAGGTTTAAGTGAAGACTTTGCCGCAGGCGAGACGCACTTGAATATCCCAGGACGGTGAAATTCTCGAGGGGGAGGCGATCTCCATGAATCCAAAGATTGCCCGCACCCAGGGAGCCGTATTCGTAGGCGAATTGATCTTTCCATGGCATCGATTCCGGATAGTCGTACTCTTCCTGGCTAGCCTCAAGTCCATAGGATACATTATCGCCTTCCCAGTACAAAGCGCCTCGATAAAGCCTTCGTTGGGCATTCAGATCGTCGACGTTTTCCAGATATGAAAACGTGTTCCGGTTTTCCTGGAACTCATGGCCCAGTTCATAACGGAGACTCCAAGGCAAAGCACCGCCGAGAGCGATGGCTCCACCCCGAGTGTCCTGGATGCGCCAGCTCTTGTCGGTTTGAGGGGCGTAGGAAACTTCTTCGCCAGCTACATGCTCGCTTGTCTGAACGATGGCGTCCAGGTCGGCTCCACCGGTCAACCATTCGAAGGACAGCTCATGCCCTTTGAAACTCGTGCTGAAGTTCAGGGCATGAATCAGGTTGTTCTGGACCGTGGAGTAGCCCTGACTGTCCAGGCTGTCGGCATGGTCTCCTTGATAGAAAACGATGCCGCCGCCGTTGATTCCCCGAGTTGCCTTGGCCAGATAGAGAAGTTTCGCCGGGCCTACATTCCTCGACAATTGAAGTACTATGTCGTCACGAAGGTTGGCGCCTCGCCAATGTTCGTAGCTAGTTCTCGGAAGAAGAAGGCTATCGACTTGTGCGATGAATACTGAATTTCCCGACACAACTGCAGTAGCGTCTGAAACATAGAGGGACGCCTGGACAGCTCCAGGTGTCGTCGCCCTGATCAGCGCACCTCGTGCGCCATAGCCCAATGCATAGTTGTAGGTGCCATCATTTCCAGCCAACTCAAGGAGATCATCGCTGCGGAATGCCGCGTCATTATCGAAGAGGAGCATGCTGAAAGAGGGGCGTGTGAGCTGAAGTCGCGAACGCTGGAAGTTGAGACGCGTTTTCCACATCTCGCTTGCCTCCGCCAGATTGTTGGCATTGACTTCTACTCGTCCGACCAGTGAAGGATTGAGTTCCATAACGAAACCCAGATTCAAATCGTGGTCCGGCTTGTTGAACATCACGCGGCGATTTTGATCCTTGATGGCCTCGGCGCTCATGTTTGAGTAGTAGATGCCGTCCACGAAAACCTTGCTGTTCAGCGGCGAGGGGCGCCTGCCGCCGCCGGGTTCCTCAACTTCACCATTGGCCTTCACCTTGATAATGGAATTCCCGTAGTCGCCACCGGTCTCCGGATTGTCGGGGTCGGCGATCCAATTTCCGTCGACCACATACTTGTACTCATGGGAGCCGGGACCAAGAGCCACTACGGCCCTCCATCGACCTTCGTCATCCTGGGTCATGGAGTTGCCGCTTGCGTTCCAGCCGTTGAATTCCCCGGCGATGTAGACATTGCTGGCGCCTGCATCCTCGTAGATAAACTCGATTCCTCCATCAACCTTTTGCGGAAATGCCGCCCAGGCCTGAAGAGACACAAGCGTGAGAAGAAGGAGCAGAAGGGACCTGTATCGCATTTTCATGGCTACCTCGCCTAGAACCATGTCTTGAGCATGATCTGGAATTCGTCACGCATTTGTCCGGTGGATTCAAAATCAGGATCGTTGGTCAGTTCGCCCCAGTCGCCATATTCGGGAGGCCCGTAGGCAAAATTGAGTTCCATGTTGTCGTGGGGGCGATACTGAAGCTGCGTGAAGACCATAGATCGTGCTCTTTCACGATCGTTGGCCACCATGTAGCGGTTGTACCACTTCCATTGGTCCGTCAGGTTGACGGTCGTTTCCAAACCGAAGAAACGTTTTTCATCGCGGGTATCCCAGTCCTTGATCTTGAACTGAGTTTTCAACCAGGCCAGTCGATTTTCAACGACAAGTTCGGCCAGCCAGTCGTGCTTCGGTTTCTCGATTCCGAGACTGGTCTCGTCGTTCCGGTTGTGACTAAGGCTGAATTTGAATCCGTTGATAAACTCGATGTAGAGATTGTGGAGCAGCCAATGTCTCGGCTCTTCCGTGAAGAGGGGATTTTGCTGCTCATCATAAGAGTAGATGAAGCTGTCCACACGTCGTTCCTTGCCCCAAGAAATCGTATAGGTAACCGCTTTCTTGGGCAGGCGATAGTAGGTGTGGAAATAGTTGCCGATCTTGTTCTGGATGTCCCCGTTGCCGAGGTAGTTCCGGTAGTCGGGCCCATAGTGCCAATAACCAAGGTTCATCGAATAGGAACCGAGATCGGGATGGCTGATGGTCAAATTGCGGAGTTCGGCGCGCATGGCGCTGTCACGTGGATAAAGGCTTTCGATGGCCCGGCCGAGATCACCTTCATGCCAGTAGTTCGGCGCCCAGCTGTCTTCTTCCAATCCCTCGGCGGGAGAACTGCTTTCGGCATACTCGGCGCTTAGATCTCCGAAGGGAAAAACCCATTGGAGATCGGAACTCCAAACGCGATTGTACTGGCTGCTAAAATCGGTGCTGACATTCCCTTCGGTTTTCTGCAGGAAGGTCGCACCCCAATAGGAGCCCTTGTCGCCCAGTGTTCTGCCAATGCGGGTGAGGTGCAGATCATCGTCTTGCCTGGGATCGCCACCGCGATTGTCGTTGTCGTAGAAGTCGACGCCGATTTGCGCAAGATTCCACGCGCCTAACCAAGCCTCCGCGCGGAAACCTCGATTGTTGTCACCGTTCTTCACTCCATTGTCGTGCACCAACTCCAGAAGATGATTACCGATCCAGTAGCGGTACTCACGCGTGAAGAGGTATAGCTCGGCCGCCTTGCTATCCCAGTCATTGCGGAACTTCAGGTGGCCCTCATAAAGCGTGAAGGCCGGTTGGGGGTCATCGTTCTGGCCCGACTCCCACTTCACGCCGGTCTTGGCCCAAAGCTCACCTTTGTTGCCGATGTTGTTTCGAAGTTTGAATTCAAAATACGAAGCGGGATATCGCCAATCCTGGCCGGGACGGATCACATCCCAGTACTCCAGTTCGGAAACCTTACGGGTCCAAAGCTGATTCTCCCAGTATCCTTCGAGAACTGTAGCGGCTGGTAGAGAGCTGGCCAGCATCATTAGAAGAAGGCTGGATAGAAGGGCTCGCTTCATGAACCGCTCCTTCCGCCAAAGAGGGGTGATATGGAGAAAGTGAGGCTCGTACCCAGGCTGCCCTTGCTTTCGAAGGCGAAATCAGCGCGCCAATCTGCAGCGCTCAAGCCGAATCCGGCGGTGGCGGAGTTGGAACCGCTTCCCGCACGCACGTGAAAGGCGTCGAAGAAACGGAGTTCGGCACCGAATTGTAGGGCCGGGTCGCGTCCCGCTCTTCCCCAGTGCTCCAGTATGAGAGCCAGATCGCTTCTCCATAGATATCGAAGGGACTGCCGGCTTGATCGAAGGCCGGCCCTCCAGGTTTCGCCATCGTTGAGGTACTGAACTTCACCGGTGACGAGATTCTCTTCAAGCCAATTGAGTTCGAGTTGTTTCCCCAGTTTGATGGAACCGGCGAGATCAAAGGAAAAGGTTCCTGTATCTCCGGCATAGTCCAAACCCTCGTAGCCAGGAAATGCCACTTGAAGGCGCTTGAAATTGGCTCCGAGTTTGACAGGACGCTTCAAAATTCGAACCTGCCCGCCAAGCCCTAGGCCGATCTGATCTTCCGTGTAGACTCCATCCTGACCGAATCGATGCCAGGACAATCCGAGCCCGAGGCCTTTCATAGGCTGAACCCAGCCCGCTGCATAGCTTGTCGCTCCAGAGCCGTACCAATCTCGAATGAGGAAGTGTCCTCCAGAGGTTTCCATACTGCCCAGCAAAGCGGGGTTGGCAAGTGCACTGCCAGGATCGGGTGCAATGCCCGTGTGCACACCGCCCAGGGCGGCGCCTCGAACATCTAGAAGAATGTTCTGAAAAGTGGTGGCGGAAGCCAGATTCGCGGTGATCATCGTGATCGCTATAAAAAGCGTCAGCCTTGTTTTCATCGGAGCACCGCCAGAGGAACCACGATTTTCTCGATACCGGTTATGTAGATTCGGACGAAATAAAGTCCAGGATCTTGTGGGTCTCCCGCCTGGTTCTTGCCGTCCCAGCGTATTCGATAGACCACACCCTCATCGGTGGGCTCCACAGTTTTGGGGAGGTAGGCGAGATTACGTCCCTCAACATCGAAGACATTGATCTCGAGGATGGCGGTGCGTGTCATGTGGAGTTCGATTTCACCCTCGTCCACCATGCCATCTCCGTTGGGGCTGAAGGCAGAGATTGTTGCCTCGTGACGCAGCCGGCGTAGAGGAATGGCCTGAGTATCGAGGGGTAGATCGAATTCCATAGGCGGAATCTCGCCGAAGTCATCTGCCTCGCGCCAGTTGGGTACCACGGGAAGATCTGCGAGGCCATCGCCATCACGATCAGGGCGGATGATAAGGAAGTTGTCGATGAAAGCCGGTTCAGCGGAATTCTCGGGCATGTCGAAGCTACTGTTGGGGGCTGAATCGGGACCACTCAAGAAGTCCGCCCCTGTTACGACCACAGCCACCATGGCAATCTCTGCACCGGCGGGAAGGCCTCCTTCATCGGGAAAGAGGGTCGTCCAGGGCAAGGCTGCTTCCATACTGCCATCGGGTAAGCTCTGACTGAAGCTGGCCACGGAATTGAAAAGCGACTCGCTAAGCATGGTGGCCTGGGTTGAAGATCCGGGGCGAACAGTCCACATCTGAGGGGATGTGTTGTTGTCCCAGGTGCCCAGAAAATGGTCGGGGCTTCGGCCAATGAAACGAAGGCTACGATTCCAGCCCGAAGTGACCTCGCCCTGATCAGGGATGCCGCCATTGGGATCGGTATCCAGGAAGAGCATGATATTGTTGTCCCAGCAATATCCATCCACGGCAACGAATAGCGTGTCGGCGTTCCAGCTTACTTTAATCTGATTGATGTCGTTGAACTCGCCCCAGGGTGAGTCGAAAGCGAGTTCTTCACCATCTTGGAAGATAATCTCGTCTTCGACGAAATCGTGGGAACGACCATCGATGAGTATGCTGCGGTCAGCAGAAGCCGTGGCCCAAGCTTGGGCCGCAAGGCCGACCAGAATGATCGCTAAAATCTTGCGCATGATTTCTCCTGGGAGAGCGAAGCGACAAGCTAGCAGATCGATCCAAGGGCTTCAAGGGTGGTCGACATTGAACTTGGATCCTGCTAGAACTTGGAGCCAGGAGGGATCATGAGGCTAAGTTTCCTGTTTTGGATTATCACTGTCTCGATATCTTTCGCCGCGCCGGAGGAGGGGTCAGTTCCCCATGCACCCCTAGAGCCCGGTCCCTTGAGCCGCGAGGTGATCCTGGCTGGCGGTGGTGCCACGCATTTCGCTTGCGAGAGCCACGATGAAAACCGCCGCGCCTATCACGGCCTTTATAATCGCATGCACGAATTCCTGGATGGTTGGCGCTTTCGCAGCGGTGAAGATGTGCTTGAGCCCGCCGATGGCACACTCGAACTCTGGCCCTGGACCTTCGAGCGCAGCTACGATGGCGGCGCCACCGAATCGCTTTTCATGCCACGCCGCTTGCCCGGTGCAGTGATCTCCCTGGAAGGTGTGGACGGCTCCTGGGCCTTCGAGCCCCACATCGATATGCGTCACATCTGGGATGTGCCCAAACCCGAGTACGAGGTGGAATGGAACGAGCGCTTGGGTGCGCTCTTTGTTTCGCGTGTCGATTACGAGCCGCCTGCCGAAGTGCCGCGGGTCATCGCCATTGTGCCGGGGTTCTGGTCCACTTGGAATTACAGTGACGCATGGCTTCCCAACGACTACACGCGCGACAAAGCGCGCCGGGCCATGGAGAAAACGAACCCTTGGATTCCCGGCCAATTCCATGTGGAACTCTATGAAGGGGACCGTGCCGATTTCGCAATCGGTCTCGGCGCCGACCAGCGCGAGGCCTTCTCCGTAGCTCGCGATCTTCTCGATCGCCAAGTCGAGCTACGAACCGAAGCCCGCGATCATTTCGCCGACCTTGCCACCCGCGTGCCTCACACCAGCGATGATCGTCTGAACAAGGCCCTTACCTGGGCGCGATATTCCATGGATCAACTCATCATGGATTCACGAGGCCCGGGCATCTATGCGGGATACCATTGGTTCACCAACTACTGGGGGCGGGACAGTTTCATCTCGCTGCCGGGAGCTTGTCTGGTGAGCGGAGATTTCGATCGGGCCAAGGCGATTTTGGCGAGTTTCGCGGAGTATCAGCTCACCGATCCCACGAACCCGCGTGAGGGTCGACTGCCCAACATCGTGAACCCCGACAATCTACAGTACGCCGGTGTGGACGGCACCTGGTGGTGGGTGCGCGCGCTGCGCATTTATCTGGACTACACACGCGACCTGGAATTCATGCGCGAGATGCGCCCGGTGGTGGACCGCGCAATTGCAGGCGCACTTCGTCACGCGGTGGATGAACACGGCCTGCTCACCCACGGCGACGGCGAAACCTGGATGGACGCCGGCGGAGAGGCCAACCCGCGTTCGCCCCGCGGCAATCGCGCCGTGGAAGTGGAGGCGCTGTGGATCGACGGGCTCGACTCGGCCGCACTCTTTGCCCGCGTGGATGGCGACTCTGCCGCCATGCGCCGTTACCAAACTTATGCCGATAAGGCGCGTGCGTCATTCCTTGAATTGTACACCCGGGTGGACGGGCTCGGATTGGCGGATCATCTGAATGTGGATGGAAGTCAGGATCTGCAGCTGAGGCCGAACCAGTTGCTGGCGATTACGATTCCTCGATGCTCAATTGGGATCGACTTCGAATGGGGAGCGGACTGGTTGCCTCAATCCCTTGTGGAATTGGTGGTAACCGCGACTATCCCGCTCGCTCGGAGTAATGGAGTGACAAGCCTTCACCCTGATGATCCGGATTGGATACCTCGTCATTTAGACTGGTCGCGAAGCCATTTCGACGATGCCTATCACAACGGAGACATATGGCTTTGGTTGTCGGGGGCAGTAATGGAATACAAGCACTATAGCGAGATTTGGCGTGCTAACTTGATGGATGAGCAGCGCCAGATGCTAGTGGATGACATCCTGGATAAAGGTGTTCTCGGCAGTTTACGCGAGATTCGCGATGGCGAGTTTAACTCCAAGGAAGATTATGGCGGGGCAACAAGCCAGGCATGGAGTCTTGCTGAATTCCTTCGTGTGCATGCGGAGTCCTTGTTGGGTGTCAGGCCCTTGCTACTGAGCGATGCAGTTCTTTGGAAGCATGACCAGAAGAACTACGAAGCGCAGCTGTATTTCGGAAATCAGAAGTGGAGCATTGTAATCCGGGATGAACATCATCCAGGATTCGTCAGTTTCGATCGGACATGGACCTTTGTCTCGGGTAGTTGGCCCGCTGGCGTTTCGGGGTGGCAATTCTACCTTGATGGCGATACCCAATTATTGGATTCAGAAGGATACCGTAAAGGGGGGCATGGCGATGTCTGGTAGGTGCAGGAAGGACTTCAGCATGAAGAGAACAATTCTATCAGCGCTTTTCGTTATCCTTTTTACCCTCGCATGCGGCGGCGGCAACGACTCCGACGGCAAGCTCTTCCTATGGGAACAGATGGATCCCAGCGAGCAGGACCTGCTCGACACTCACCTCGCGCGCTTCATGGAAATGTACCCGGGTATAGTAGTGGAACGTGTGCACTACGAAACGGAGCAGCTGCGCACCCAATTCCAGAACGCGGCCTTGGCCGGCGCGGGTCCCGAACTGGTCTATGGCCCCTCTGATCAGGTGGGGCCCTTCTCCACCATGGGACTCATCGAGCCTCTCGATGGTTTTTTCAGCCAGGCCAAACTCGACTCCTTCTACACCGATGCGCTTCCCCGCCTCGCCCGCCGCGGCGACAGCGAGGCCAAGCTTTGGTGTCTGCCCGATCAGCTGGGAAATCACCTAACACTTTGCTTTAATAAGGCGATGATACCCAATGCGCCACAAACATTTAAAAACTTGGTCGAGATGGGCAAGCATTGGACCCGTGACGAAGACGGCGACGGCCGACACGAATCTTACGGCCTGGTTTTCAACCAGAAGGAGCCCTTCTGGCTCGTGCCATTCCTGGGCGGATTCGGTGGTTGGGTGGTGGACGAGCAGAACCAGCCCACCCTCGACAGCCGGGCCATGGCCAGCGCCCTGTCCTATGTGCAGTACCTGAAATTCGACGAGGGCATCATGCCGCGGGAGGCCGACTACGAAGTGGCCGACGCGCTCTTCAAAGAGGGCAAGGCGGCCTTCATCATCAACGGTCCCTGGTCCTGGCAGCAGTACCTGGATGCGGGCATCGACCTGGGTCTCGCGCCCATGCCACCGCTATTCGGCGGCGGATGGCCCAAGCCCATGGTCAGCGCCAAGGGCTATAGCCTCAACGCCAACGTTCGCGGCAAGAAGCGCGAGCAGGCCATGGCCCTGCTCGAGTACTTGACCAGCGAAGGTATTCAAATTGAAAAGTCCGAGGCCATGGGCATGATTCCCAGTCGTAAGAGCGCCGCTGAAAAGGTGGCGGATGTGCATCCTCTCATCGGCCCCAGCCGCGCGCAGATCGAGCGGGGTCGCGCCATGCCGGTGATTCCCGAGATGCGCGCCATTTGGGATGTCATGCGCCCGGCCTATCAGGAAGTACTGGGCAATCGCCTCGAACCCCGCGAGGCGGCCGCCCTTATGCAAGAACAGGTTGTTCAAAAGATCGAGGAGATGGGCGGCAATTAGCCGCCGTTTGACAGGAGCCAGGCAGGAGCCTACTCTGCTTTGTTCCCGCGAGCTCATCCCATGGAGGCTTCATGCAACGCGCCATCTTGATTCTCGCCACGGCACTCTTTTGCCTGGCACCCGCAGCCATGTCCACCAACGTGACATTCTACATGTCAGCCCCGGGCGCAGGTCAGGTCTACCTGGCCGGCACCTTCAATGGCTGGAGCGCCAATACCGACCTTATGGTCGATGAAGATGGGGACGGCGTATTCAGCATCACGGTCGACATCGATGCCGGCGATCACATGTACAAGTTCGTCATCGACGATGTGTGGAAAGAAGATCCTCAAGCGGCTGATTATGCCGATGATGGTCATGGGGGACGCAACGGCATTGTCAAGGTGACGGGTGACAAAATGGAAGTCGGCCAGAAGGCTGCCGGGGACAAGCCTGCGGAGAAGAAGGTAGAGCCCAAGAAGATTCTTCCCAAGGGCACCCAGGCGGTGACCATTACTTTCCAGCCCAAGATCGGCGGAGTGAACGAGATCTATATCGCAGGATCCTTCAACGATTGGGCTGCGGACAAGTATCCCATGACCGACCCCGATGGTGATGGCGTGTATGAAATTACAATAGCTCTTGCCGAGGGCGAATACCCCTACAAGTTCGTCGTGGACGGCAACTGGATGGCCGACGAGAACGCGGAAGATTTCGTGGACGATGGCTTCGGCGGACAGAATTCCATCCTGCGCGTTGGCTCCAGCTCAGACGAGGGCATGAAAATGCGTCGTGTACCTTTCATCTTCGAGACCGACAAGGACTACGGTGCGGTCTACCTGGCCGGCACCTTCAACGATTGGAATCCCGGTAAAACCCTCATGGAAAAAGGCGATGGCAAGTGGACCTTCACCATGCTTCTGCCTCCCGGTGAACAGGCCTACAAGTTCGTGGCCGACGGCAACTGGATTACCGATCGCGAACACGCCGACAGCTTCATCGACGATGGCCACGGCGGCGAGAACAGCGTGATCCAGGTGGATAGTCGTTTCGAAGGAGTGGATCGAAAAGTGGGCGACGGTAAAATCGAAGAAGGGGCCATTCGCTTCAGCCCTGAATTTCCCGACCTGAACCGCTCGGATCCCTCCATCATCGAGGTGAATTTCCGCACGGCGGCAGGCGACGTGGAGTCGGTGGATATTGTCGTGGACGGCAAGACCAAGGCCATGCGCAAGGCAGCCTCGGACGCGGCGGAAGATCTGTGGCGCGCCGACGTTCCCGTACTCGATGACAACATCTCCTTAGCCATGAGTTTCTTGATTCACGATGGCGACAAGACAACGGTCTACGGTTTCCAGGGCGTAGGCGGCGGACCCATTCGTGTTCGTCCGGGACGCCTGGAAACTTTCTACACGCCGGCTTGGGTGGCCGACGGCATCTTCTATCAGATCTTCCCCGATCGCTTTTTCAATGGCGATAAGAGCAATGACCCCGACTTCAGTGAAGATTTCTACAAGGGAATCAACAAGCTTCCCAGCAGCGGCAAGACCAACGACGAATACTTCCACATGGAAGAAAACTGGAACGACTATCGCGGACTTACCCGCAGCCGTTTCCGCACCGATGGCAAACCCGACTACTACAGCTTCTATGGTGGCGACATGGAAGGTGTGCGCCAGAAGCTGGACTATCTGGTTGATCTGGGTGTGAGCATCATCTACTTCAATCCCGTGACCCTGGGCAAAAGCAATCACAAGTACGATGCCGGCGACTACATGACCCTTGATCCGCATTTCGGGTCGGAGGAGGATTGGAAGCGTTTCATCGCCGAGGCGCATGACAAGGGCATCCGCGTGATTGTGGAGGCCGTTTACAATCATTGCGGCGACACGCACTGGGCTTTCCAGGATTGCGTGAAGAATGGGCCCGACAGCGAATACTGGAAATGGTTCGAGTGGAAGAATTGGCCTCTGCCCGAGCAGGGCAACTATGAGGCCATCAACTACTACGACTGCTGGTGGGGCTTCGGGCTGCATCCCAATTTGAACTTCGATAACACGCGCATCGCCGAACAGGAAAACGGCCTGAAGAATATCGAAGAGGCCGATCCCAACTGGCCGGTGGTCAACCATCTCTTGGACACCACGGAATTCTGGCTCACGGAAATGGACGTGGACGGTTTCCGCATGGACGTGCCCAATGAGGTTCCCTTCTGGTTCTGGAAGCTCTTCCGCGAACGCGTGCGCTCCATCAAACCCGACGCCTATCTGGTTGGCGAGCTTTGGAGCACCGCTCCCGAGTGGGTGGGCAACGAAACCTTCGACGCGGTCATGAACTATCGCCACTTCAAGGATCCCGTGAACAACTGGATCGGCAATGGCCGCGGCAATGCTCAAAGCTTCGAGGCCGGGCTGGCTCCAGGCCGAACCGCCTATCCCAGTCAGGCCGTGCGTGTGATGATGAATCTCATCGACAGCCACGACACCGTACGCTTCATCACCACGGCGGGTGGTGACCGCCGCCGTTTGAAGCTGGCTGCGCTCTTTCAGATGAGCTACTTGGGTGCGCCTCACATCTGGTATGGCGATGAAATCGGCATGGAAGGCCAGCGCGATCCCGATTGCCGCCGGCCCTTCTATTGGAACTACGAGGAAGATCCCGGTCGCGTGGAAATGCGCGAATTCTACAAGAGCGTCACGCATCTGCGCCGCGACAATCCGGCTCTGCGCAGGGGCGACTTCCGCTTGGTGCTCGCCAAGGGCAAGGATTACGCCTTCATGCGCGAGGATCCGGCCGACGCTTTCCTGATTGTCATGCACAACACTCAAGATCCGGAGAACGTGGTGGTGAACCTGGGCGAGCTGGGCTACGCCGATGGAACGAACTTCGGCACTGCGGCCGGCACGCGACGGGATCCGGTTTCACGCCAGTACACAGTCGAGGGTGGTAAGATCACACTGAAGATGGAAGCCTACGAAGGTGTCATCCTCAAGAAGCTGAAGTAGGAGGATGCCTTGACGGGCATGAGCATCAGCGGAAAACGACGGCAGGCGAAGCTGGCGGCAGCCTTCGCCCTGCCTTCTCTCGCGGTCATGATGGCCGTGGTGCTCTATCCCTTCCTCTACAACGTCTATCTCTCGGTTACGGACATGGGGCTCTACACTTGGCGCGATCCGAGTATTCAAAGTCCCATTTGGAAGAACTACACCGAGGTTCTCTCGAATCCAGAGCTCTACGGCGTCTTCCTCAAGACCGTGCTATGGACGGGCATCAACGTGTTCTTCCATGTGGCCATCGGCATTTTCCTGGCGCTGATTCTCAACCAGAACCTTCCGGGCAAAACACTCTTTCGCGTGCTTCTCATTTTGCCCTGGGCCATGCCTCAGTACATCAGTGCACTCACCTGGAAGGGAATGCTCAACTACGAGTGGGGGG
>RRYU01021041.1_pt1 | contig 27071 bp, 21 predicted proteins | sample 2162651 | NCBI WGS metagenome assembly RRYU01 (sample SAMN10267283, study PRJNA491782) | microbial mat metagenome | isolation source: biomat in the production well | place: Japan: Minami-Kanto gas field, natural gas well KTG3 | collected 2017-06 | reverse complement strand
CCCGTTCCTTCGAAGTCCCGAATGTATTAATTTCTGCGAGCATTGATTTAATCAAGACAACAGCTGACGCCGCCAATGTTATAGCCGTTATACCCGGTAATGATCCCCTTTTAAAAAATGAATACATTGTTATTGGAGCACACTATGATCATCTAGGAATGGGTGGCCCAGGCTCCGGTTCTCGCATTCCTGATACATTAGCAATTCATAATGGTGCCGATGATAATGCCTCAGGAACTGCCGGTGTAATTGAAATTGGCGAAAGACTCAAATCAATTCAACCCAAATTGAAACGTAGTATCATATTATTAAACTTTGATGCTGAAGAGCGCGGTCTATTGGGCTCAAAGTACTTCATCAATAATTCTTCGGTAGATCTCGGAGACGTAACTGCCATGATTAATTTGGATATGATCGGTCACTTGGAAGAAAAGCGCCTTATGATCGGCGGCACAGGAACTTCGCCAATATTTGAAAACCTGCTCAATGATATAAATAAAGATTACGGACTTGACATAAAGCTAAGTCCCGAAGGGTTCGGCCCAAGTGACCACGCTAGTTTTTATACTAAAGACATCCCCGTTTTGTTCTTTTTCACCGGTACGCACGATGATTACCATAAACCTACCGATGATTTTTCTATCATTAATTTAACTGGGCAAAAAACCGTAGCCGATTTCGTTTATGAAATCGTTCTAAGATTAAGCGAATTAGACGACCGTCCTGCGTTTACAGAAGCAGGACCAAAAGAATCGCAAGCTCCAAACAGAAGATTTAAAGTAACCTTTGGTGTAATACCGGCTCACGGCAGCCAAGCAGAAGGCATGGAAATTGATGGCGTTTCAAAGGGTGGGCCGGCCGACCGCGCAGGAATGCAAAAAGGCGATATCATTATCGCTATCGATGGAAAAGAGATAAAAAGTATATATGATTATATGTATCGTTTGGGTGAGCTAAAAAAAGATTCTATTGTTCCAATAACCATTATGCGTGGCGAACAAATTTTTGAATTAGAAATAGAGTTGTAGACCTACTGTAAAATAATTCGAGTCGGAAGATTAATTTCAACTTTGCTTACAGGTTCAGACTGATTTTAGATATTAATCTTAAGGTTTTTTCATATATTTATATCATTCAACACAATGTTTTATTAATATGTTGTTAAAAATATAATTATATGAATCAAAAAATAAATGGTGTTCTGATAATTGCCTTATTATCGGTAAGCACTTCGTCTATCTTGGCGCGTTTTTTACCGGAAGTTTCTGCGGTCGTAATCTCATTTTGGCGACTTATTATTGCAAGTGCATTAATCTGGCTGTATACCGCCTTTAAACATCAGGTATCTATAAATAAAAACGGTTATAAATGGTATGTTTTATCAGGATTGTTTTTAGCCCTACATTTTTCATGTTTTTATGGTGCTGTAAAATTAACAAGCATCGCCAACGCAACACTCTTGGGAATTACCGCACCTATGTTCACGATATTATTTGAAAGATTTATTTTAAAAAGACCTTTAAAACCGCTGATATTGCTTGGTTTGATTTTCGCATTATGCGGAACAATAATTATTGCGGGCTCCGGTTTAATATTAAATGACGGTTCTCTTTTAGGAAAACTTTTGGGACTGTTCGCTGCTCTTTTTATTGCAATGGTTTATATTTTAGCTGAGAAACTGCGTGTCAATTCCACCACAATTGTATATACCAGAACGCTATACACAATTGCCGCTCTGTTCCTTTTAATAATATCTATATTTAGTAATGAAAATGTTTTAGCGATAAAGATCAATGATGTTCCGTGGTTGGTCTTGTTAGGAATTGTTCCAACTATACTCGGACACAGCCTCTTTTATTATGCCATTAAATACACTTCACCAACGATTATAGCCTCTGTACCGCTTGGTGAACCGATTATTGCATCACTAATAGCTTGGATGCTTTTTATGGAAACTGTGCCAATTATTACTTTTATGGGCGGACTGCTAATACTTTTTGGTGTTTACGTAATTATTTTGAATTCGACACGCTCGCACTTTAGCGATATAACCTAACTCTTTCATCGTTTTTATAGGTTCCATGATATTTTTCCGGTAGCAAGGCAGCTATGCGGCACATTATTTCTTCTCCGATTGTTTTTATCACTTCATTGCGCTTCAATCGATCGCTAGGCAAAGGAGAAGGTAAAAATGGTTTGCCAACCTTTATTTTCAACTTAGGTCTAATTCCTTTGAACCAATTATCCCAAATATTGTCCATGCCGATTAAACTCATTGGCAGAATTTGCACTCCGGTGGTCATGGCTAAATAAGCTGCCCCATCTTTGGCCGGTCTTAATACTTGCTCAGTTGCTGCTCCTTCCGGGAAAATGCCGACTATTTCATCTTTTTTGATAGCCTCAACTGCTCTTTTGATAGTAGATGGTGCTATATTTTGTCTATTGGTTGGAATGAATCCGTACAGCCATGGAGCCCATATTATTTCAGCTTCAATCGTCTGGTCGCTTGCCATTAAAAAATTGATTGGTTTTTTAATAGCATAGATAACAAAAGGCGCGTCCAATCTATTAAAATGATTGCATACTATAATGAAAGGACCTTTCTTTGGTATGTTTTCGCTACCATTGATTTTTATTTTAGCCAATACTCCGCCCAAAAACAAAACCAGGTATCCTAAAATGTAACGTATTGCTTTAGGTCGAACGGAATATTTATTTAAATCTTGAGAAGTCGACATTTGATTATGTTGTATATGATAAAAAAAGAGGGACGTTTAAGTCCCTCTTTCTCGTTAAATATTATTTTTAAAATGGGAGGTCGTCATCTTGGTCAGACGATTGAGCTGATGATCCGCCACCAGAATCGTCACTTTTACGACCAAGCATAGTAAAACTATCGCACAAAATTTCTGTGGTATATTTTTTTACATTGTCTTTGTCTTCCCAAGATCTTGTTTGTAAGCGTCCTTCAACAAATACCAGCTGTCCTTTTTTCATATATTCTGCTGCTGTTTCAGCTAATTTTCCAAAGACCACTACACGATGCCATTCGGTTTTTTCTTTTGTATCGCCCTCGTTTGATCGCCATGATTCATTGGTTGCTAAATTGAAGTTTGTGACTGCGCTCCCAGATGTTGTAAAGCGGCTCTCGGGATCTCCACCAAGATGTCCTATTAAAAGTACTTTATTTAAACTGCCTTTCTGCATATTATTCTCCTATTACTAAATTTTTCTTTCTGCAAAATTAAACTCTTTCGTCTAATTATCATAAAAATAAAGTTTTCTAAAATTTTGCTGCCGATAGTTCATTTTTAATCGATTCAACCAATTGTTTAACGCGTTTCTCTGATTTTACTTTTTCCTCGATATTTTTACATGCATGTAAAATAGTTGTGTGATCTCTACCACCAAAATAAATTCCGATGCTCGATAGGGACGCTCCTAATATTTCCCGCCCAAGATAAGCAGCTATTTGTCTAGCTTCAACTAGCTCTTTTTTTCTGCTTTTTCCTACAATATCTTTTTCAGATATTTTTGTTACTTCGGATACCCTTCGAACCACATCTTCTAATGTAATCTCTGCTAAAAATCTTTTTCCGAGTCGTTCTTTCACGACCTTTTTAATTAATTGTTCGTCAATCTCTTTATTTGACAACGAAGAATATGCGAGGATCCTTATAATAGTACTCTCAAGCTCGCGAATATTATTCTTAATATGAGTAGCCATAAATTCCGTCATAGCATAGGGCAAGTCTAATCCGTTTTGCTCCGCCTTCTCTAGTAATATTGCGACACGCGTTTCAAAGTCGGGAGGTTGTATGTCAACAGCTAGGCCAGATTGAAATCGCGACAGAAGTCTATCCTCTAACCCCTGCATATCACCGGGATATCTATCAGCTGTGAGTACAATTTGCTTTCGGGATTGGTATAGTTCATTAAAAGTATGAAAAAACTGTTCCTGTGTCTGCTCTTTACCTTGAAAAAATTGAATATCATCGATCAAAAGGATATCGGCCTGCCGATAAAAACGTGAAAATTCTATTGACTTTGATTTTTGTATACCGGAAATAAAATCTAATGTGAATTTTTCACTCGAGGCACAGATGATATTTACATTTTTCTTCTTTGTAAGTAAGTGATTGCCAATTGCGTGTAATAAATGCGTTTTTCCAAGCCCAACACCACCATAGACAATTAGTGGATTAAACGCTTGTTCTCCAGGTGATTCTGCGACCGAGAAGGCTGCGGCTTTGGCGAATTGATTATTGGCCCCTTCAATATAGGTTGTAAACGTATAATTTTCATTTAAAACCGGCGGTTTAAACTTCTTCTTGGTAGATATTTTTTCTGTTTCTCCACTGTCAGATGCAATTGTTGATCCATTCATGCCCGTGGGCGCAATTGTATACTTAACCGAGAATTCCTTGCGCAAGTTCTCTTTTACCGCGGTTTGAATTATATCGTGATAATGACTTTCAATCCATTCAAAGAAGAACTGATTAGGAACTTCCAAGACTAAGTCCGTTTCATTTATCGCAATTGGAGATATCGGTTCAAACCAGGTACTATAGGCATGCGATGGCAATTCATTGGCAAGGCTTTCTTTGACCTCTCTCCAAACAGTTTCATGATTGATTTTTAAGTTATCCACAGGTTGTCCACAGTAGTGTGTCAATTAAAATTACCCAGCTATTTAAGTATAATACAAAGTCCTTTTTGTTTTTTATTAAATATTTTACAGTTTTTAGATGTTTTCTTTATTTGTCTATTTCTTTTTGATTTTGTATTCATTAAATGTATTTTCCGGGTCTAAATTTGGAGATGAAATGAAGAGAACCTATCAACCCAGCAAACGCAAGCGGAAAAACAAGCATGGCTTCCGAGCCCGCATGTCAGATGTTGGCGGTCGCAATGTTATTAGTCGTCGGCGCAAAAAAGGCAGAAAGAAATTATCTGCATAAAAACGAATGCGTTCTATTTTAAATTTATTTGATATTGCAGTAAGAAAATTATTTGAAGTCGTTATTAAATTATACCGGCTTTTAATTTCACCGTTTCTTGGGAACAATTGTCGGTTTCATCCGTCTTGTTCTCGTTATGCTCTCGACGCATTAAATAAAAAAACTTTTTTTCAAGCTATGCCGCTAATTATTAAAAGAGTATCAAAGTGTCACCCGTTTAATAGTGGCGGATATGATCCCGTAAAATAATGGATAAAAAAACACTCCTTGCCTTTTTATTAATTGCCGTAGTCTTACTCTTGATGCCCTATTATATGAAAATTGTGGCACCTCAAGAACCAGCGATGGCACCTAGCGACTCCGTTGCAGTAACCCCAGTACAAACTGCGGAACCGCTAAAAACTGAATCTCAATATGTCGCGCCACAAACTGCAGATGATTTAAATACATCCTCCCATCAATCCGTTCAACAATATAATAATGAACGATTAATTACAATTGAAACTCCGCTATATACTGCCCTCCTAAGCAATAAAAATGGTGGTTCATTCACATCGTTCATATTAAAAGAATATGAAGCAACTGACTCAACATCTGTACAACTTGTGGATAACTTCAATAATAATAACTTATTGTTCAGTGCAATCTCAATTGAAGGAACGCCTTTGATTTTAAACGCTCCTTGGAAAATAACTGATTCGCCGAATAGCATCAATATTTCCAACGAGCCAAAGACTATAAAATTCAGTACTGTTGTTCTTGGTAAAACCATTTCTAAATCACTTACTTTCAATCCAGAATCTTATCAAATTAATATTTCTTTCGATCTCTCTGAAATAAAAGACCAAATTTCTCAGGGGATATATTCACTATCCTGGAATGGCGGACTACCTCAAACAGAGAAAAACTTAAAAGATGAATTATTTTATTATAAGGCTTATGTCTATCAGGGAGACGAGCTAAGTTCAGAAAAATTACGTAAGGGTAAGTCAGTCGATGAAAAATATCGTGGACAAACCAACTGGGTTGCAACAAGAAATAAGTACTTTATAGCTTCAATTGTCCCAACCGATAATGCGGTCGGCGCTCAACTTTTAGGAACTTTTGATTACGATGTCCCAAAGTTCGATGTTTTAATAAACCAACAGGTGAATTCAAGCAATTCTTTTTCGCTATATTTAGGACCTTTAGAATACAAGCGCGTAGCAGCTCTGGGAGTTAACCTAGAAAAGTCCATGTCAATGGGATGGGCTTTAATTCGACCAATAAGTAGAGGGGTTTTAGCAGCCCTCGTAGCAATGCACAAGGTTATTCCTAACTTTGGGGTGGTCTTAATTATCTTCTCTATTCTAGTTAAGATAATAGTCTATCCGCTCACAAAAAAGAGCTATTTGTCAATGCGGCAAATGAGCACCTTACAACCCAAGCTTCAAGCTCTAAAAGAAAAACATGCTAAAGACCCACAAAAGCTCAATAAGGCAACTATGGCGCTGTATAAAGAGGAGGGCGTCAATCCTATGGGCGGCTGTTTGCCGATGTTAATACAAATGCCATTATTATTTGCTCTCTTTCAAGTTTTTCGATCAACAATTCAATTGCGCGGCGAGCCATTTATGTTATGGATAACAGACCTTTCTGCTCCAGACACATTATTTGAAATTGGCGGATTCCCAATAAATATACTCCCACTGCTAATGGCGATTTCCATGTTCATTCAACAAAAGATGACACCCACTGCCGCAGGCGGTGCACAACAAAAAAATATGATGTATTTTATGAATATATTTTTCATCTTTATTTTTTACAAATTACCGTCAGGTTTAAATCTTTATTATACTTTGTTTAACGTTCTTACAATTCTGCAACAGCGGTTCCTAACTCCGCACACGCAACCTGTAGCTCAAACGGTAAAAACTAAGAAAAAATGAGTTTTGATACAATCGTTGCTCCGGCGACACCATTTGGTATTGGCGGAATTGCGGTTGTTCGCTTAAGCGGTCCGCAATCTATATTAATTACAAATAAGTTGTTAAATAACAATGGCTTGCGTACGGATTTAAAGCCGCGCCATGCGACAGTCTCTTTTATTCATGATGGTAATAAGAACATAATCGATGAGGTCATTTTAACATTTTTTAAAACTCCCAATTCCTATACCGGTGAAGACATGGTTGAAATTTCTTGCCATGGCAGTCCCATAGTTGTCGATAAGATAATATCTGCTTGTACACATTTTGGTGCAAAGATTGCTGAACCCGGTGAGTTTACAAGGCGCGCCTTTATTAATGGAAAAATGGATCTCATACAGGCGGAAGCTGTTGCTTCCCTAATTCATGCCCAATCCGAAGAAAGCAGTCACCTTAATCTGCGCTTACTGCGTGGCGAACTGTCAATTAAGTTGAATGAAATTCATCAACAAATAATTAATGCGTTGTCCTTGGTAGAATTTGAGCTCGATATATCGGAAGATGAAATTCAGGACGGTTTAAGCGATCAAGTTTTAAATATTGTAAAAAAACAAATTAAACAAGTTCGTAAATTATTAAGCTCTCACAAGCAGGCACGAATGCTTAATCGTGGAGCGCTGGTTGTAATTGCCGGGGCACCGAATGTGGGCAAGTCTACACTTTTAAACACTCTTTCTGAAACTAATCGAGCCATTACAAGCAACACCCCGGGAACAACACGCGATGCAATTGATGTACCATTGATATTGGATGGTGTACCAATAAATTTAGTCGATACTGCAGGAATACGTCGTGCCACCGAAGAAATCGAGCAAGAGGGCGTAAACAGAACCTTCAATTATCTAAAAAAAGCCGATCTGATTATTTTAGTTCATGATCCCGGACTAGTAGAAACTCATAATGCTAATTATCCTAAAAAGATTCCAGTTATTGAGATCATGAACAAAACAGATTTACTAACAAAACCTGAATTAAATGTTATTTCGAATACCAATCCCAATTACATTTTTATTTCTGCTAAATCCGGTTACAATATTGATTTGTTAAAAAAAACTATTAAAAAATCTTTAGAAATAGGCGGCCCACTGTCAGACACTATCACAATTACCACCAGCCGCCAACAAATATCTTTAAAACACAGTCTTAACAAACTAACTGCAGCGGTCGCGTTATTAAATCGACCAAGAACTCCGTATGAACTTATTTCAATCGAACTACGTGAAGCTCTTGATTCTATTGGTATCATATTAGGCAAAACAACTCCTGACGATATTTTGACAAATATTTTTAACAAATTCTGCGTGGGCAAGTAAGTTTCACGTGAAACGCAGTAAGAACTATTTTGATGTTATTGTCGTTGGCGGAGGACATGCAGGGGCTGAAGCCGCACTTGCAAGTGCACGCCTTGGCGTTAAAACCGCTTTAATTTCTCAAGATAAGTATGCCATTGCCCGCATGTCTTGCAATCCCGCTATTGGCGGTTTGGCAAAGGGACAAATTGTACGGGAAATTGATGTCCTGGGCGGTATTGTGGGGCTAGCCGCGGATGCTGCCGGATTACAATTTAAACTGCTAAATCGTTCTAAGGGTCGTTCGGTTTGGTCGCCCAGGGCTCAAACCGATAAACGCGTTTACGAAAACTATGTCCGCCAAATGTTAGAATCAGCTAATATGTTGACCTTGATTGAAGGTGAGGCTGTTGACATAATTGAAAAAAACGATACGGTCTGCGGTGCTATTCTGCGTGGAGGAGATCAACTGTCTTGCAATTCAGTAATAATAACCTGTGGCACATTTTTAAACGGATTAATTCATATTGGAAATCGAAAGATACCGGCTGGACGAATGGGGGAATCAAACTCCGTCGGTATTACCGAATCATTAATCAAGAGGGGTTTCAAAGCAGGCAGACTAAAAACAGGGACTCCTCCCCGATTGTTAAAATCAAGTATTGATTGGAAAAAATTAACTACGGTTACTGGTGATGAATTTCCCGTACCGTTTTCATATAGAACAAAGAATTTTAATCCACCAAACATCCCTTGTCACGTTGCTAAAACAAATTCCTCAAGTCACGATATTATTTTTAAGGATATTGACCGCTCACCATTATTTTCCGGGGATATTTTCGGCGAAGGTCCGCGCTATTGTCCTTCGATTGAGGATAAAATCCATCGCTTTGCGCATCATAATTCGCACACATTATTTTTAGAACCAGAGTGGCGTAATTCAGATCAAATTTATGTAAACGGATTTTCAACCAGTCTGCCCGAAGATGTTCAAGCTAAAGCCCTGCATCAAGTCAGTGGACTCGAAAAGGCTGAGTTATTACGGCCCGGCTATGCTATAGAATACGACTTCTTTCCGCCGGCCCAGCTGAAAGCTACGCTTGAATCAAAATTTATTAATGGCTTATTTTTTGCGGGACAAGTAAACGGTACCTCAGGTTATGAGGAAGCTTCTGGGCAAGGATTGATGGCTGGCATAAATGCAGCTAAGGCAACTTTAAGAGAAAAACAGCTCACATTACGTCGCGACGAAGCATATATCGGTGTTCTGATTGATGATCTTATTACTAAAGATACCATGGAGCCCTATCGCATGTTTACATCAAGGGCTGAACATCGCTTACTTTTAAGATATTCGAACGCCGATCAAAGGCTTGCAGAAAAGACCAAGCGGTATGGTCTAATTGATGACTCTTTTTATGATTTTCTATTTAACAAGATACAGATAACAGAGCGCCTTGTCGAAGGTCTTGGAAAAAGCGTTGATCCGCTCGAAATAAATTCATCATTAATAGAAATAGATGGGTCAACTATCAAACATTCTCAACCCGCCAAAAAAATTCTTAAAAGGCCGGGTGTTAAGATTACTCACCTACCTGAGCGGTTCCGAGATAGCAGCGCTATTTCAGAATTTGATCGACACATAATCGATGAAATTTATACTGAAACCGAAACAATAATAAAATATGCCGGATATATAGAGCGTCAATACGAACAAATTGAGCGCCTGGAATCCCAAGAGAAATTATCGATTCCCCGGGAATTTAATTATCTTTCAATAAACAGTCTTTCAAATGAAGCACGCGAAAAGCTGAATTTTGTTAAACCCGAAACATTAGGACAGGCAATGCGTGTTTCCGGTGTGACGCCGGCCGACGTTGGCGTACTTTCTGTATTACTCTTCAAAGCAAAATGAATGTTTCACGTGAAACATCTCTTTCCAATTTGCTGGTTCAAATTGTAAAGACGCTCAAAATAAATACAGATATATTTGCGTCAAGCCTGGCGATCTCGGGACTAACGCGTTCAGCCACAGGCTTAATTCTACATTCAATCAATAGCATTAGTCAAAAGCCACTTCTTGTCATAGTAGAAAATAGTGCCCTGGTAGAGCGGCTATATTTATCAAGTTATAATTTAATGCCAGACAAAACAGCGTATTATCCCGAGTCCTTAAAATCAGGGCTAGACATTCCCGGGTTCAATCTTGAAAATGAACGCTATCGTTCGGAGGTGTTTAACATCTTTAGCCAAATGCAGGTAGGGTTGATCTTTACCACGGGTACTGCAGTTAATGAACCGGCTATTGATGTTGAGCCTGAAAAAGAGATCACGTTCTTTCTTAAAGATGGAGATGCCCTTAACCGACAAATACTATTAAACAAATTGGGCAATTGGGGTTATGAACAGGTTGATCATACTGAGACGCCTAAAACTTTTTCTACGCGTGGGGGAATTATTGATGTGTTTTTGCCCTATGGTTCAAATCCAATACGTATAGAATTATTTGGAAATATTATAGATTCCATTCGAACCTATAATCCGCGTTCGCAGCGCACCATTAAAAACATTGATCATATAGAAATTCTTCCACCACCAAGCAAGAACGTTTTCCCAACTGACAAAATTTCACTGTTGGAATTTATTGGTGATGATTGCGACACCGTTTGGATAAGTGAAAATGTGGGTTCATTACGTATTCAATTCTCGGAAGCCGTAGAAACAGAAATCAATCTGAATTGTAAAAAAATACAACTATCAGAAAATGAACATAGTGGTGATGATGATTACATAGGCTCTTTACTAAATCTTTTAAAAGAAAAAGAATTTTATTTATTTACAGATAAAAAAGACCCCTCAGCGACACTGAAAAAACATAGCCTTGATTCAATATTAATAATAAATAACATATTAGAAAGTGGTTTTTTCTCCGACAGGTTAGGTCTCTGTTGTTTGTCACTCCCTGAACTAAACAACCAACAGCCGGTTTTTCAATCGCGGTGGACAGTTGATACAGTAGCGGAAATTCCACAAAAAGAATTTTCATCTTTAGAAGATTTGGATTGGGGAGATTATCTTGTACATCAGGACTTTGGAATTGGCTTATATCGCGGATTGGAAACGATTGTTACGCACGACAATATAAATCAAGAATGTATAAAAATTGAATATGCTGACAGTTCAAATGTCTATGTTCCGATTGATAAATTTAATCGTGTACACAGGATGATTATTACGGGCGATAAAGAACCGGTTCTTTCATCCTTAAATAGTCCGAAATGGAATAGACAGAAACAAATCGCTAAAGATTCCGCTAAGACAGTCGTACACGATTTAGTAAATCTTTATTCTTCCCGCAACAGAAAAAGGGGCTTTAAATATAATAATAACAATGGTTTCATGTATGAGCTTGAGAATTCCTTCCCCTATGAAGAAACTCCCGGACAAAAGGATGCAATAGTGTCTGTTATGTCAGATATGGAGCGGGAATTTCCGGTGGATCGACTTATATGCGGGGATGTCGGATTTGGAAAAACCGAAGTCGCATTACGCGCAGCATTAAAAGCTATTATTTCCGGTAAAAAGGTCCTTTTTCTAACACCAACAACCATTTTGGCTGATCAGCATTATATATCGACTAGGGGGAGATTTGAGCCATTAGGAGTAAATGTAGAATTATTGTCGCGTTTCAAAACTAAAAAGGAACAGCAGGAAATATTAGAAAAAATGATGTTAGGTAAGACAGATTTAGTAATTGGAACCCACCGGCTACTATCGAAAGATGTTCAATTTCCCGACTTAGGATTATTGATCATAGATGAGGAACATCGCTTTGGCGTAAAGCATAAAGAAAAATTACGTCATTTGCGATCAACCGTTGATGTACTAACACTTACCGCCACACCAATCCCAAGAACCTTGCAACAATCATTATTGGGAATACGCGATATAAGCAGAATTAACACACCGCCCAAAACGCGACGCCCGATTAAAACATTTGTCCAATATTTTAATTGGAACAGTATAAAAACTGTTGTGGATAATGAACTTGCTCGTGGTGGACAAGTCTATTTTTTACACAATGACATTTCTTCAATACCCTTTATTCTTAAAAAGTTAATAGAGCTTTTTCCCAATTATACAACTGGTGTTGCGCATGGCCGGATGAGCTCTAAGGAATTAGAAAATACCGTATTGTCCTTTTTTGCCGGAGAAATTTATATCTTGCTATGTACAACAATAATTGAATCCGGCTTAGATGTTTCGAATGCCAATACGATAATAATAAACAATGCACAAAATTTTGGTCTTTCACAGCTGTACCAAATTAGGGGCCGCGTAGGCCGAAGCCACCGACAAGCGTATTGTTACTTATTATTACCACATGGAAAAACAATTGGTGATAGTGCAAAAAAACGCCTAAAAGCAATTGAGCAGTACACTACGCTTGGTTCCGGTTATGATATCTCACTCAAAGATCTTGAAATACGCGGTGGAGGAAATCTGTTCGGTTACAAACAAAGCGGCAATATGGCCGCGGTTGGATTTGAAATGTATTGCAAGCTTTTACAGGAAGCAGTTGATGAATCATTAGGTAAAAATGATTCTCAAGTTCAGCCACCCAAGATTTCAATTCCGATTAATGCTATGTTAGAAAATAGTTATGTGTCGTTGGTGCAAGATAGGTTATATTTTTATCAACAACTTTCCGAAGCAACTGATTTAGATACTGTCAATAATGTTGAAAGTGAATTGGTCGACAGGTTTGGACGACTACCTGATACAGCAAAAAACTTACTTTATATTACTCGACTTAGTATAAGACTAACCAATACCGCAGTAACTTATGTATCGGTTGTTGGTTCAGACCTCAGGCTAAAGTTATCAGATTTTTTACCTTTCACATCAGTCAATGAACTAATATCCGCTATTGAAGATAAAATGAAACGAAGTAATCTCAGTTATCAATTTACTCCGTCCAAAGAAGGGTTTTCAGTTTCTGTTAAAACGAGTAGTATAAATAATGCTTTGGCAGCCATTGAATTATTTGTTGAGCTATTTTCTAAATGAAACTTTTGCTAACTTTAGGGTTTAAAATGAAGAGCCTATGAGAAAATTATTACCACTAATTGCATTTTTGCTGATTGTCTCCTGTTCAAATGAAACAGCGGATGAGAAACAAGTAATCGCTAGAGTAGAAAATTCTACGCTTACTTTAGCCGAAGCCGAGCGATTAAAGCTAACCATATCTAATAAAAATTACACAATAAAAGACGTTGTATCGGCTTGGGTGGATCGGGAATTGCTTTACCTTGCAGCCCAACAGGGCGGATTAGATGACGATGAAGCTTTAAATGAACAAGTCAATGCTTATCGCAAGGACCTTTTTGGTAATACCTTCATGGAAAATAATATTGGCTCAAATATATCAATTGAAAATGCCGAGATTAAATCTTATTATGATAAAAATAGGAGCGCATTTAAACATAAAACCGATGGCGCTAAAATAATGCATTTTTTTACAAAATCAGATTCATCAGCAAAACACATAGCGAATGTTCTGAAGCAATCAAATGATTCAATTGACAGAAAAGAACTTCTAACAAAATATAATGTTGACGTCACAACTGTCGAAAGAGGCTCACTTATCGAGCGCTTAGACTCAGAGATTTTTTCAAATAGTAGAATAAACACTGTTGTTGGTCCGGTTAAAACTGAATATGGTTATCATGTTATGGAAGTCTTAGGCAGATATTCTGCCGGTTCACAAATTGCGTTAGATGAAGCTTATGATGAAATCTATCAGAGGATATTAAATCAAAAAAAGGCGCTCAGTTCAATTAACTTTTTGGATAGTCTTAGAAATCAGTATACTGTTAAAATAACTTTAGAGAATAATTAATGAAACTTAGAAAAATAACAATAATCTTTTTCAATCTGCTAATCTTGTTAAGTCTTGGATATAGCCAGACAGACAAAAATAAACCGGTGATTGACGGCATCGCTGCTGTGGTGGCTGATAATATCATTCTCAAAAGCGAACTGGCGCAAATTGTTAATCTTACCGCCATGCAACAAAATATCAATTTTAATCAAAATGTTGAACTTTATCAGCGACTGCAAAAACAAGTTCTGCAATCTTTGATAGATCAAAATGTTGTTTTGGAGCTTGCAGAACGAGATACGAATATTATCGTAAAGGATAAGGAAGTTGATACGGCTCTTGAAGCGCAAATTAACAATATTCTATCGCAAGCTGGTAGTGAGGAAAATGCCGAAGAAATGCTTGGTGAATCAATACGTGATTTCAGGCGGGAATATTGGTTTGATATTCGGGAAAGGCTATTTGCTGATAAATACCAACAGATGAAACTACAGAATGTGACCATAAATCGAAAAGAAGTTGAAAGTTTTTATAAAACATACAAAGACAGTTTGCCTTTTTTCCCTCCCAAAATTAAACTTCGTCATATTCAATTACCGCTTATGCCCGGTGAAAAAAGCATATCAAGAACTCTTGAGTTGTTAGACAGTTTAAGAAATGAAATTATGAACGGAGCCGATTTTGCAGATTTGGCAAAAAGATTTTCACAAGATCCCGGATCAAAAAATCGCGGTGGCGACTTAGGTTTCACGCGTCGCGGTACCTTAGTTAGTGAATTTGAAGAAGCTGCTTTCACTCTTGAAATAAACGAAATCAGTAAGCCAGTTAAAACAGCTTTCGGCTATCATATTATACAGCCCTTGGTGAAACAAGGCGACAAGGTCCGAGTTCGACATATATTATTAACTCCATCCGTTACCGAAGATGATGAACAGAAGGCATACGATTTCGCTACAACGATTAAAGACTCAATAACAACGCTACCCGCTTTTATCGCAAATGCGGGTAAATATTCCATTGATGAGCAGACCAAAAATAATGGCGGAGACCTGGGTTGGATCAACCCTAATAATTTTGCCATTCCTGAGATTAGCCATGTTTTACAATATTTGGAACTTCATCAATGCAGCCAACCGGTAAAAACAAGTTTAGGATATCATTTATTATGGCTTGAAGCTGCCAAAGAAGGTGGCTATCCAAATCTTGAAAAACACTGGATCGACATTGAAGCAATGGCTTTAAATAAAAAGAAAATGGATTGGTATCAAGATTTCATTCAAGAAGCTCGTGGGAAATTCTATATTTCTATAAAAAATTAAAAGCCACAAGTTTTCCACAGTATATTTTTTGGACTAGTTTTATCGTCGTTAATTATCCACATTATCAATAACATATTGTACACAAAAAAAGTTATACTATTTTAATAATACTTAAATAATTATTTAGTTGTTATTGGTTTAGATATTTCCACATATTGAGCAACCTTTTCCACATAAAGTAATAGTTTAGGTAAATCAGTTTTTATGTGTAATAATTAGTATTAGTTTGCTTTAGCGGTGAAATAAGATATCAGCATTATCAACACTATAAATAAAAAAAGTTTTTTAAATATTAATCTATAAAATATAACAGCATCTTATTATATAATCGTTTACATTTATATTTAATTTTTAATTACTCTTTAAGCATATAATAAAGTAAATTATTACTCTATATATAAACTAATTTTACAAGGAAGTTTTATGAAAATTTCAACATCTAAAACAGAGTTACAATCAGCTCTCCAAAAATTATCAAAAGCAGTACCAAATCGTTCTACCTTACCAATTTTAAGTTTCGCACTTTTCCAAGTAGATGATGAAAACACAATTATTAGAAGTACAGATTTAGAGATCACTGTAGTAACAAAATTAGCGGCAACTGTCAAGGAAACTGGGTCAGTAGCCATACCTTTGCAAACACTTTTAGAATTGACCAATGAAATCAACGATGATAGGATAACACTTTCAGTTAATTCACAAAATAAAATTGAATTAAAAACGGATAACGGTGTATATGATCTTATGGGCAAGGCACCGGAAGAATTTCCTACTTTACCGCAAACAGATGGTAAAAAAAGTTTAGGGATTAATCTTGAGTCAATGAAAGCAATAATCGATCTGACTAGTTTCGCGGTTAGCCGCGATGAAATGAAACCGGCATTGACAGGTGTGTTTTTGCGAGTAAATGATAATAAGCTGACAGCTGTAGCAACCGATGGACATCGCCTTGTACAATATATTATAAAAGATTACAAAGCCAGTGCATTTACCGGTGATGTAATTATTCCCAGAAAATTTTTGGGACTTTTCAATACATTTAATGCGGATGATGTTGAAATTTCTATCAGCGAGAATCATCTTATTGCTGCGTTTGGCGAAGATACTGTTTATACACGTGTGATAGATGAACGATTCCCTGATTATGAAAGTGTAATTCCCGTGGATAATGAAAAAGTTTTAGCAATTAACCGTGACGATTTGTTAGGAGCTGTTCGTAGGGTATCAATTTTTTCAAATAAGGCAACGCACCAAATTGCTTTGCATTTGGATGAGAAAAAAGTTCATATGACTACCGAAGATCCCGAAAAGGCTTCTCGCGGTCAGGAAGATTTAGCGGGCGCACAATATACTGGCGAACCACTTTTGATTGGTTATAATGCGGCATATTTGCGTGATATATTAACACACGTTCAAGATGATAAAGTAATCGTAAAATTAAAAACCCCGATCAGCGCAACCTTGTTTTATCCTGAAAAAACAGATGATAATATTGACTTAACAATGTTATTGATGCCTATCAGATTAAACGACTAGGCAAACCTGCTATTTTTAAATATTAGTTAGTTTTATGCCAATTAAGGAAATTGGATTGGTTTCTTTTCGCAATCATGATACTATAAATTTAGAATTTTGCCCGAATATTAATGTGATATGGGGTAAAAACGGTTCAGGCAAGACAGCAATTTTAGAAGCAATTCATTCATTATCAATTGGCCGGAGTTTTAGGACAAATAGAAAAAATGAATTATTAAAAGATAACATGGAATTTTTCAGCATTACAGGAAAATTTATTAATTCTGATAAGGTACAAGAAATTCAGATAAATCAAACTAGGGACGGAACACGGCGAATGTTCATTGATGGAAATAAGCTCGAAAATACAAAAGAGTTAGTCGGATTAAATCCAGTTGTTGTATTATCGCCTGAGGAACAAATTATTACTAAAGGTGCACCACTAGACCAAAGGAATTATTTTAATAAATTGTTCTCAATTATTTCTAATGAATATTTTGTAAGACTAGCGGATTACAATCGAGTTTTAAGGCAAAGAAATAGATTGTTAGATGATTTTAATTTTGTGCAATATTCTCAAAAAGAATTGGAAGTTTGGAACGGCAGAATTTCTGAAATTGGGCATAAGTTGTGGATAACTAGAGAAAAATATTTTAATTCTTTTAGTGTTGAATTAAATAAAACTGTTAAAGCTTTCAAAGATTCTGATTTTACTTTCTATTGTGAATTGTTGTCAAAAACATCTTCTAACGAAAATGAATACCTGGAAAACTTGAAAAAAAGACTAAAAAAAGATATTTATCTGAAACGAACATCCTTTGGACCGCATACGGATAAAGTAGATTTTTTATTTAACGGAAAATCTATCAAACAATACGGATCCCAAGGTGAACACAAACTTGCCTTATTGTTAATTAAATTGGCCGAAGTTAAGCTAATCAGAAATATTACTGGAAAAGATCCGATCATACTTTTAGATGATTTATTTGCAAAATTAGATGATATGCGCAGTAAGCAAGCTCTGGCAATGATTGATGATGATCTTCAAACGATAATAACAACTACAGATTTAAAGGTTGTAGAAGACCGGGGCATAAAAATAGATAATATAAATAACTGTAGTATTTATTTGAATTAATGCAAAGTTTAAAAACAGCAATTGATTTAATGTTGAAAAAATTTGGCATCGATAATGCCGTTGCTCAAAATAATGCACTTATAATTTGGAATGAAGCTGTTGGCGATGTGGTTGCAAAAAACACACAGCCTGAGAAGGTTGAACACGGTATACTAACTGTTAAAGTTTCGTCGCCAACTTGGCGCCAAGAATTGTTTTTGCAAAAGATGGAAATAATAAAAAAGGTTAATAATAAAATCGGTAGAAACGTAATAAAGGATATAAGATTTATATGACGAATAATGTTCAAGAAAAATCGACGTACGGCGCTGAGAAAATCACCGTATTAAAAGGATTAGATGCCGTTAGACGCCGTCCGGCGATGTATATTGGCGACGTTGGGAAACGTGGTTTGCACCATCTGGTTTACGAAGTTGTAGACAACTCAGTTGACGAGGCACTGGCGGGGGAATGTACAAAAATCGTTGTTCATCTTAACAAAGACGGCTCAGTGTCCGTTGAGGATAATGGTCGCGGAATCCCCGTTGATATACACAAAGAAGAAAAAAAACCTGCCTTAGAAGTTGTTATGACAATCTTACATGCTGGAGGAAAATTTGACAAAGGGTCATATAAGGTGTCGGGCGGTTTGCATGGTGTAGGTGTATCGGTTGTAAATGCTCTTTCTGAATGGCTGATAGCGGAAGTTCATCGGGATAATAAAATTTATAAACAAAGCTATGCTATCGGAAAAGCAACCAGCAAACTTGAGGTTGTCGGCAAGACGAAAAAGACGGGAACAAAAATTACATTTATGCCGGATGAAAATATATTTAAAGCAAGAAATTTTGAGTTTGATATTATTAGTGACAGATTACGTGAATTAGCATATCTTAATAGCGGTTTAGAAATAAAAATTGTCGATAATCGCGAAGAAGAGAAAAAAGAAGAACAATATAAATATGCCGGTGGCTTAATTGATTTCATAAAATTTTTAGACAATAATAATCAACCAATACATAATAAAGTTATAAATATCATAAATAATGAAGGTGATGTTCCTGTTGAAGTTGCTCTTCGCTATTGTTCAAATTATACCGAGAACATTTTAACGTTCGTCAATAATATAAACACAATTGAAGGCGGAACGCATTTATCAGGTTTTAGGTCGGCCCTGACACGCGGATTGAATAATTATGCTGCCAAGAATAATCTTGTTAAAACAAGTAAAACCGATACAATGTCATTATCGGGAGAAGATTTTAGAGAAGGGCTCACGGCAGTAATTTCGGTTAAAGTACCCGAGCCGCAATTTGAGGGACAAACTAAAACAAAGCTCGGAAACGGAGACGTTAAGGGAATCGTTGATGCCGCAGTATATGAAGGATTGCAAGATTTTCTTGAGGAAAATCCAACGGTCGGCAAAAAAATTATTGAAAAAGCGCTCCTAGCTGCCCGTAGTCGCAGTGCAGCACGTAAAGCACGTGAACTAATCCGCAGAAAATCAGCACTAGGCAGTTCAACCTTACCGGGTAAATTAGCAGATTGTTCTAATAGAGACCCTGCTATGAGTGAATTATATTTAGTTGAAGGTGACTCAGCGGGTGGTTCTGCCAAACAGGGAAGAGATCGTCGGTTTCAGGCAATATTACCATTGCGAGGCAAAGTTATAAATGCCGAAAAGGCTAGAATCGATAAATTATTGTCAAACAATGAAATCCAAACGATTATAACAGCAATCGGTGCCGGTTTTGGCGGTTCAGGAGACGATGAAAACGGGGATAGGGCAGCTTCCGATTTTGACATCGAAAAATTAAGGTATCATAAAATTATTATTATGACCGATGCGGATGTGGACGGTAGCCACATCCGAACGCTTTTATTGACTTTCTTTTATCGTAAAATGCCCGAGTTAATAACCAATGGAAATGTGTATTTAGCCATGCCACCATTATATAAAATTAAACAAGGCAAAAAAGAAGTTTATGCCTATGATGAAAACGAAAGAGAAACAATAGTTGACCGCTTACAAAAAGAAAACCAAACCAAAAAGGTCGATTTACAGCGTTACAAGGGGTTGGGCGAAATGAATCCGGAACAGTTATGGACAACCACAATGGATCCCGAACTTCGAACACTTTTATTGGTTAAAATTGATGATGCAATGGAAGCATCAACTACTTTCCAAGAATTGATGGGAAGCGATGTAGAGGCAAGGCGTACTTTTATTGAAACTAATGCAAAATTTGTGTCAAACCTTGACATTTAATAGACAGGATTAATCAAGTGGATATAGCAAGAGAAAATATAATTAATCGCGATATTGTCGATGAGATGAAAGAGAGTTATTTAAATTATTCTATGTCGGTTATTGTTTCAAGAGCTTTGCCGGATGTGCGAGACGGGCTTAAACCAGTTCATCGTAGAATATTATTTGGAATGAATGATCTTGGATCACAGTGGAATAGAGCGTATAAAAAATCGGCAAGAATTGTTGGTGATGTGTTAGGTAAATATCATCCGCATGGCGACTCTTCCGTTTACGATGCCTTAGTCCGCATGGCGCAGAGTTTCTCAATGCGTTATGAGTTAGTAGACGGGCAAGGAAACTTTGGTTCAATAGATGGAGATAGCGCAGCAGCTATGCGTTACACGGAATCACGGATGACAAGAATCGGCAGCGAAATGTTGCGCGATCTTGAAAAAGATACTGTTAATTGGACACCGAATTTTGATGAAACACTGAAAGAACCTGCAGTATTACCATCGGTATTTCCGGCACTTTTGGCTAACGGATCCGAGGGAATCGCTGTTGGAATGGCCACCAAAATTCCACCACATAATCTAACAGAATTAGTTAATGGCTTGGTTGCATTAATTGACAATCCGGAATTGACCGCAGATGAATTAATGGCACATGTTAAAGGACCAGATTTCCCAACCGGTGCCATAATAATGGGCACAGGCGGAATTAAGGAAGCCTATAAAACCGGCAGAGGAAAGGTTACTGTAAGGGGTAAGGCATTTGTTGAAACCACACAAAACGGACGTGAACATATAATCATTTCTGAGTTGCCTTACCAAGTAAATAAAGCGAACCTTATCGAAAAAATTGCAGACTTGGTTCATGATAAAAAAATCGAAGGCATATCTGATCTAAGAGATGAATCTGATAAGGATGGAATCCGAATTGTTGTTGAAACAAAAAGAGATGCCATTCCCGATGTGGTGCTAAACCAATTATATAAACATACACAGCTTCAAGATACTTTTGGTATAATTATGCTAGCCCTTGTAAATGGCGTGCCCAAGGTGATGGCATTGCCGGAAGTGATGAATCATTTTGTTGATTTTAGACATGATGTCATTGTACGCCGGACGGAGTATGATCTAAACCAAGCGGAGGCCAAGGCACACATCCTTGAAGGGTTGAAAATTGCATTAGACAATATCGATGAAGTAATAAAAATTATCAGAGGGAGCAAAGATCCAGTTCATGCCAAAGAAGGATTGATGAACAGCTTTGAATTATCTGAATTACAGTCTCAGGCCATTTTAGATATGCGCCTTCAAAAGCTTACAGGCCTCGAAGTTGAGAAAGTTGTTGAAGAATACAAAGAGATTATAAAAATAATTGCTCAATTAAAGAACATTTTAGAAAGTCGCAGCAAACGCATGGACATCATCAAAACCGAATTAATGGAATTGCTGGAAAAACACGGTGATGAACGTCGTACCGAAATAATGCCCTACGGTGCCGAATTTTCGGTTGAAGATATGATCGCTGAAGAAGGGATGATAATTACGATGACCCATCAAGGCTATATAAAACGAACAGCGGTTACCACCTATAGAAGCCAGAGGCGTGGCGGTCGCGGGATTCAGGGTGCAACATCAAAAGAAGAAGATTTTATTGAGCATCTTTTCATTGCCAACACACATGACTATATGCTGTTCTTTACCGATAAAGGAAAATGTTATTGGCTTAAGGTTTATGATATTCCGCAGGGCGGTCGCGCTACGCGCGGTAGGGCAATTGTCAACTTAATTGGCTGTGAAACGGATGAACACGTTAAGGCCTTTGTGAGCGTTAAAGAATTTGATGATCAGCATTATATCGTTATGGCCACGGCAAAAGGCATTGTTAAGAAAACGGTTCTTTCTGCTTATGGAAATCCGCGTAAAGGTGGAATTTACGCAATCGAGGTTCGTGACGAAGACCAACTCATTGAAGCACGAATAACAAACGGTGAACACGATATACTTCTTGGAACAAGCGATGGAAAATCAATTCGCTTCTCGGAAAGCGATATTCGCCCGAGCGGCAGGAAAACAATGGGCGTAAAAGGCATTACACTCAGCTCACCAACCGACAAATTAATAGGAATGCTTGTTGTAAAAAGAGAAGGAACAATCCTGGTTGCAACAGAGCGAGGGTATGGTAAAAGAACGGAGGTTATTCAATATCGTACCCAATCGCGTGCAGGCAAGGGCGTATTAACGATGCGCACTACCGATAAAACCGGAAAAATGGTGGCAGTTATGGAGGTCGTTGAAACAGACGATCTTATTATTATTACCGATATGGGGGTTATTATGCGTCAACCGGTTTCTGCTATTCGTACGATTGGTCGAGTTACGCAGGGGGTTCGTTTAGTAAAACTTGATGAAGGCACAAAGATTTCTTCTATCTCGCGAGTAGTTAAAGATGACGAAGCATCCGAGGAGCCTGAACAGGACAAGCAACTTACTATCGGTCAAACTGAATAAGTGAATATTCCGGAAAATGTTGAGAATGTCAAACAGCGGATATTAAATGCTCAGATTAGGAGCGGCCGAAAAGATACAGTTGAAATTGTTGCGGTAACAAAAACACATCCAGCTGCAAGAATATTAGAAATAAAGAAAGCTGGAATAAACATGATCGGTGAAAACCGGGTTCAAGAGGCAGAAAGTAAATTCTTCGAAATTTCTGCAATCAACCAAACCATAACAAAACGTTTAGTGGGCCATTTGCAATCCAATAAAATAAACAAAGCACTCACTCTGTTTGATTCAATAGATTCTGTGGACACTCTAAACCTGGCATTAAATATTGGAAAAAAAGCAGTTTCATTAAATCGACCAATTCCAATCTTATTAGAGGTAAATACAAGCGGTGAAAGTGCCAAGTTTGGATTTAATCTGTACAATGTTGATGAAATGCTTGACTGTTTTGAAATAAAAGGTGTTAGCGTGCAAGGATTAATGACTGTCGGGCCGCTTACTGAGGAGATTATTGATATTAGAAATGCTTTTATAAGTTTGCGGAAACTGCATGCATCTCTAAAAGAACAGTTGACCGATAAAGCCAAACAGTTTACAGAATTATCAATGGGAATGAGTGATGATTTTGAAATAGCCGTAGAGGAGGGCGCAACTATGGTAAGACTGGGAACGGTTCTATTTGGTCAAAGGAATACTATCTGATGATCAATAAAAATATTCCAATTTATTTATGTTCTTTTACAGAAAAATGGGAAAATAAAATTAAAATTGAAGGAAGTTTCGTTAATCATGGGTATGGAAAAATAAATAATAGATTAATTATTTGGCCCAAAACTGTAAAGGCGGCTGCAATTAATCCCAAGAATTTTATTGAGTTAAAAGAGCATTTCAAATTTGATAAACTTCTGATCATTGACAGAATAAAAGGAACGGCTGAGACAGTATCTATAATTAATCATGTAAATAGATCAGGGCAAAACTTTCTACGCGCAGTAACACCAGAGGGCGAATTCCCACAATTTCCTGATATGTCAAAAGTGTATCATCAAATAACAGGCTTGAGAAGCGCGGTAGTTCACACCATTGGTAATGAAAGATTTAAAAATCCGCCGACAGAGAAAAATATTATCTGGAGCGAACTTGTCGGATTAATTGCTCCGGTAGCTCATTATATTGGAATAAATGTTTCTGCCATTGGCAGTGAAAACATAGATGATGTTATAAAGATTATTTAAACAAAGCTATTATTTTTAGATTATAATTCAGTCCTCGCCAAAACAATCTGAGCACCCAGTTCCACATTATTCAGAGCTAATGCAACATTTGTTTTAAGGCTTTCTCCCCCGCTTAATTCAACAATCTTTTTAAGTAAAAAAGGAGTAACTTTTTTACCGACTATATTTTTCTCTGAACATTCGGTGAGGGCATTGTCAATATATTTATCGATAATGTTTTTAGGAATTTCATCGGAGACTGATACAGAATTAGCAACCAATAGTGCCGATTTCAACTTTAAACACCGCTGTGCTTGGTAGATTGTTGCTATTTCTAAAGGACTATTACAAACTGTCGATATTTTACTACCCGACGATTTCGAATAGAACGCAGGGAACTCATTAGTTTTATATCCAATAACTGGCACAGCCACCGTTTCGAGATATTCCAATGTTTTAGGAATATCTAATATTGCCTTTACACCTGCCGACACCACTATCATTGGTGTTTTAGATAATTCGGTCAAGTCTTGGGAAATATCAAAGGAGGTTTCAGAATTACGATGAACCCCGCCAATTCCACCAGTTGCAAAAACTTCAATACCGGCCAAGTGTGCTAAATGCATGGTCGCCGAAACAGTTGTGGCACCGGTCAGTTTTTGTGCGACGACAAATGCGATATCACGTGTAGCAACCTTTTCAACATATTTATTGTTTGCCAGTATTTTTAATTGGTTCTCATCAAGTCCAATATGAATTTTACCGTCAATAATCGCAATGGTTGCGGGAGTCACTCCGTACTTGCGTGTAATCGCTTCAGCGCATAAGGCAAAATCCAAATTATCGGGATATGGCATTCCGTGGGCAATGATCGTTGACTCAAGTGCAAGAACCGGCATGTTTTTTGACAATGCAGTTTCCACTTCGGGACTTATACAAAAATGTGTTTTTATTGAATTCATAGCACACAAGTTTACTTATAAATAATAACCGAACTAAACATCAGGATTGTTAAATTTCTCTTCATTATATAAAACGAACTAATGTATTATATCAAGAACAAAGCAATATTACTACTTGACCCCAATGAATTTGGGCTATCACCTAGAACCTTAATTGGAAAATATTCCGACAATCATTTTGTATTAATTAAAGACCGAAAAAGCAGAATTATCATGAAAGACGGCCGACAAATCATGGAACAAATTGAAATCATTAAAAGACACAATCCGAATTGTGAAATAGGAGTAGCAACAAATGCACCGGTCTGTGGAAAAACAACACAATTTTTAAATGAAAAAGGAATAAAAATATTTTCTTTAAAGAAGTAAAATGTCCCGCCTCAAACAAATAATTTTTCATCGCAATAGAGAAATCTCGCATAAGATAATTTTACTCGGGTTGCCGGTAATTGCCAGCAATCTCAGCCGTACATTCATGAACTTAGCCGATATGGCAATGGTTGGTCGGCTTGGCGCATCGGCCTTGGCGGCAACCGGTATGGGCGCAATGCTGACCTGGATAGTACTTAATTTTGGGATGAGCTTTCGTACTGCCACCCAAACGGTAACAGCACGAAGATTAGGACAAAAAAAATATTCCGAGTGTGGTACGGCTTTACGGAACGGACATATTTTGGCAGCCATCTTTGGCATACCGATATCATTATTGGGGTATTTCTTCGCGGATAAATTTGTCCCCTTGTTTTTGGATGATCCGGAAGTTGTTGCCATGTGTATTGATTATGCATCAATCGCATTTTTAAGCACCTTTTTCACCACTCTTGGATTTGCCTTCCAAGGATTTTATACCGGGGTTGAACGAACACGCATCCACATGAACGTATCGGTAACCGCCAATATTTTAAATGTATATTTGAACGCCGGTTTAATTTACGGGAGCGACGGCATTCAATCATCGCTTTCGGCGGTGTCCGGCATGGATTTGTCGTGGCTTGGCGCATTGTGGTCATGGTATCCATTCCCCGCGATGGGCGTTAAAGGTGCTGCCATGGCAACGCTGATTGCATCGCTGTGGATGGCAATCCATTATAGTTTATATTTACTGGCACCAACGATACAAAAAAAATACAAAGTGTTTTCGCTCCACATAAGCGGAGCGATGATGAAAAAACAACTGTTTTTAGCGCTACCGCAAGGTTCACAGGGAATGTTGGTGGTCTTGGGCTATGCACTGTTTTATAAAATACTTGCGATGATCGGCGTGGTAGAATTGGCTTCAACTGAAGTTGTTTTTACGATATTGCATACTTCCTTCATGCCCGCGGCCGGCATCGGGCAGGCCTGCGCGACCTTAGTTGGAAAATATCTTGGTGAAAAAGACGAAGATAAAGCCGAGGTCAGTATTGTGGAAAGTGTACGCTGGTCTATGCTGATCATGGGCACGCTTGGTATTTTATTTATTACGATTCCACACTATATTTTACCGATATTCACCAACGATCCGGAGGTTATCAGGATTGGTTCGGTGGCGTTGCGGATAGCCGGGTTTGTTCAATTTGCGGACGCGGTTGGAATGACGTTATGGTTTTCATTATCCGGAGCGGGGAACACATTTTTCCCGGCCGCGGTCGAATCGGCAATAATATGGTTGTTCTTTTTGCCGTTTGCCTATGTGACCGGCATTATTTTAGGGTGGGGATTTATTGGTCCATGGCTTGGGATGGCTGGCTATCTGTTCCTGTTTGCCAGTGTTATGTTATGGAAAATATTAAAAGGTGACTGGAAAGAAATAGAGGTCTAATTTCCGGCGAACGGTGTCCCGAAAAGACCGACGGCAAGTTCTGCCCAAATAAGAACTAGGACAACTAGAAGAGCTACACAGATAGCAACCCGGTATTTAATTTTGTTGGTCTTTCTGATTACCAGCTCAAATAATAGACCGGTACCGAAAAGAAGAACTCCGGCAACTACAAAATCGAATAGAGTCCAATTCACTTCATCGGTAAACTGCATCGCTATTAATGGTATGAGCAATAGGATTACTGTTGTTAACACGATAATTATTGGTCTTTTTTT
>RRYU01000877.1_pt1 | contig 27092 bp, 28 predicted proteins | sample 2162651 | NCBI WGS metagenome assembly RRYU01 (sample SAMN10267283, study PRJNA491782) | microbial mat metagenome | isolation source: biomat in the production well | place: Japan: Minami-Kanto gas field, natural gas well KTG3 | collected 2017-06 | reverse complement strand
ACCCGCCTTTGCGCAAAAAATTGGCTATGTTGATCTTCAACGGGCCCTGAACCTGTCCAAGGCCGGTGTCGCTGCCAAGCAGCAGATGACCGAAGAGGTGAAAAAATACGAGGGCGAATTCAAGGCAAAGCAGGATGAAGTGCTGAAGATGAAGACTGATCTGGAAAAGCAGGCGTCCCTGTTGTCAGATAATGCCCGTGCCGAGCGTGAGCGTGAATATCAGCGTCGGGTGACTGATCTGCAGCGTTTCCAGCAGGATATCCAGGAAGACCTGCAGCGCAAGGATGCTGAATTTACCGGACGGATCATCAATGAATTGTTCGATGTTATGCAGACGGTGGGTTCCGAGAGTGGCTATACTATGATCATCGAAAAAAACGAAGGGGCCATCGTCTATGCCGATCCTGAATACGATCTGACGGATGCGCTGATCAAAGCCTACGATGCGAAAAACTAATCGCTCCTAGATGGCAGGAGACCAAATGATGGTAACCTTGGCGGAATTAGCGAAGCTGGTTCAGGGGGAGGTACGGGGGGATCCTACTATTCAGGTTGCACGGGTTGCCCCGATCGACCGGGCCACCGAGGGTGATATCACCTTTGTGGCAAATCCCAAGTATCTTCCGCGCTTAAAACAGTGTCGCGCCTCAGCAGTGATTGTTGCTCCGGGAGTGGAGGTTGCTGATCGGCATGTCATTGTTACCGCCAATCCGTACCTGGCTTTTGCCAAGGCTCTGACCTATTTGCATCCTGGGGGTAAGACGAGCGCAGGGGTAAAGCCTGGGTCGCAGGTTGCGGCCAGCGCCCAAATTGACGTGACTGCGACAATTTCATCAGCTTGTGTCATCGGGGAACGGGTTGTCGTTGGCGCCGGATCGATACTGCATCCCGGTGTTTGTCTCTATGATGACGTTGTCGTCGGCGCTGATTGCTGTCTTCATGCCCAGTCTGTGGTGCGCGAAGGTTGTCAGCTTGGTGACCGGGTGATTCTTCAGCCGGGTGCAGTAATTGGTTCTGATGGTTTTGGTTTTGCTCCTGATGGCTCAGGTTATTTCAAAATCCCCCAGGTCGGGATTGTTGTTCTTGAAGACGATGTCGAAATCGGGGCCAACTCCTGTGTGGATCGTGCAACTCTAGGGGAAACCCGCGTACGACGTGGCACAAAAGTCGATAATCTGGTACAGATTGGCCATAATGTTGATCTGGGTGAAGATTGCATCATTGTTGCCCAGGTTGGGTTTGCCGGCAGTACCCGCGTTGGTAACCATTGTACCTTCGGGGGGCAATCGGCCGTAGCCGGGCACTTGAATGTCGGCGATTACATTACGATTGGTGCCCGGGGCGGCATCAGCGGCGATCTTGAAGCTCCGCACCAGGTGTTGTCAGGTGTCCCCTTGATGCCTCACAAGGAGTGGCTGCGTTCGACCATGACCCTTCCCAAATTGCCGGCGATGCGTAAAGATTTACAACAATTAAAAAAACGATTGGCAGAGTTGGAAGCACTGCTGAAGGAGGATGGATGTGCTTGAATTGAACATACAGCAGATTATGGAAATTCTTCCTCACCGTTATCCGTTTCTGCTGGTAGATCGGATTAAAGAAGTCGAACCAGGTAATAAAGTTAATGGTTACAAAAACGTGACCATCAATGAACCTTTTTTTCAGGGACATTTTCCCGGCCATCCGATCATGCCAGGAGTGTTGATTCTCGAAGCGATGGCACAGGTGGGCGGCGCTTATGTTACGGTTGTCGATAAGATCGAAAAAGACCGCGTTACCTACTTTGTCGGTATCGACAAGGCCCGTTTCCGTAAACCGGTGATGCCTGGCGATGTCCTGCGTATGGAACTGGATTTATTGTCACGTCGTCGTGGCATTTATCAGTTTCAGGGCAATGCCTATGTCGGTGATACCCTGGTTGCAGAAGCTGAACTGAAGGCAACTTTCGCTAAAAAATAATTTTGCAATGGAGTTATCCATGATCCATCCCACAGCCATCATCGCCCCGGGAGCTGAACTCCATCCGAGCGTTTCCGTTGGTCCCTATTCAGTGATTGGTGAGCACGTCTGCATCGGTGAAGGAACAACGGTCGCATCGCATGTCGTTGTTGAGGGACGGACCGAGATCGGGTGTTTTAACCAGATTTTTCAGTTTGCATCGATTGGTGCGGTTCCTCAGGATCTGAAATTTAAAGGGGAAGAATCCACCCTGAAGATTGGCGACCGCAATCGTATCCGGGAGTTTACTACCATTCATCTGGGCACAGAGGATGGTGGTGGTGTGACCACTCTAGGCAATGACTGCCTGTTGATGGCCTATTCCCATGTGGCACATGATTGCATTGTCGGCAATCATGTGATTCTGGCCAACGCTGCAACCCTGGCCGGGCATGTCCAAGTCGATGATTACGCTATTCTCGGAGGACTCTCTGCCGTTCATCAATTCACCCGGGTGGGCTGTCATGTCATGGCCAGTGGTGGATCGATGATTGCCCAGGATGTGGCGCCATTCTCCATTGTTCAGGGCGACCGGGCAAAAACCGTGGGGCTTAATACGACCGGTCTCAAGCGTCGCGGTTACAGTGATGAGGCTCTGGCAACCATCAAGAAGCTCTATAAGCTGGTTTTTCGCTCCAATCTGAAATTGGAAGAGGCCATCACAACGATCGAAAGCAAATTCGATCTGAATGCTTCTGAGGTTGCTATTTACCTGGAATTTCTGAAGTCAAGTGAGCGTGGTTTGGCGCGCTAGAGAGCCAATCTTTTATAAAAACAGAAGTTGTGAGGCCCTGTTCCGGGCTCTTGCCTTCTGTTTTTTTATCGGATGCACATTTTGAGTGTCTATTCAGCTAAATCTCGAGTCATGATTGTTGCCGGAGAATCTTCCGGTGACCTGCATGGCAGCCATTTACTTAAAGCCGTAGCGGCTAAATATCCTGACATCCGTTTTTTTGGGGTTGGGGGTCGTCGCATGAAGGCAAATGGCTGTGACATCCTGATTCCCTCAGATGAGCTTTCGGTGATGGGGGTGACCGAGGTGTTGGGGCGCTTACCGGGCATCATTGTGCGCTTTCGTCGTTTAGCGGCGATTCTGAAATCAACCAAGCCGCCTGATCTATTGGTGCTGATTGATTTCCCTGACTTTAACTTGCGCCTGGCCAAGGTGGCAAAGCAAGCCGGCGTACCGGTTCTTTATTTCATCAGTCCCAAAGTCTGGGCCTGGCGTTCGGCGCGCGCGCGCGTCATTGCCGAGCGTGTGGATCGCCTGGCCCTGATCTTCCCTTTCGAGCCCGAAATTTATGCGCCGTTTAAGGTGCGAGCCGAGTATGTCGGAAATCCGCTGCTGGATGAATTTGTCGCACGCCCCAAAGGATTGAACGTCAGAGAACAACTGCAATTGTCTGCCGAGGTGAAGGTTGTAGGAATTTTTCCCGGTAGCCGCCGGAGTGAATTGAATTATATTTTTGCTACCCTGGTGGCGACAGCAAAAAAACTGCACGAGGAAGATCCGCACATTGTTTTTATCATGCCGGTGGCTCCTTCATTGCAGCGAAGTGAATTGGAAAATCGCATTAATGATATGGGTGTTCAGTTGCCGATTTATCTGGTTGAAGAAGATATTTATGCGGTTGCTGCATCCTGCCAGGCGGTATTGACCGTGTCGGGTACGGTGACCTTGCAACTGGCCCTGGTTGGTACCCCCATGGTGATTGTTTATAGGGTTGCGCCTTTGAGCTATGCGATTGGTCGCCGACTGATCAAGATACCTTATGCCGGCCTGCCCAATATTATTGCCGGGCGGGAAATTGTTCGTGAATTTATCCAGGATAATGCGCAGCCAGAATCACTGAAAACAGAATTGTTACGGTTGCTGAATGATACTGCCTACGTAAAACAGGTTCAGGACGACCTGATCCTTGTGCAGAAACAACTTGGCAGGCCGGGCTGTTCGCAGCGAGTTGCCGACATGGTTGCCGACATGGTCGGTATAGAGCAGAAAGAGGGTACGTAACTGGATGGATAATGTAAGAAACATCTACCTAAGGATAGTTTCCTACGCGGCCCCCTACAAATGGGTCATCGCCCTGTCGATGCTGGCTTCACTGGGTGTGGCCGGTACCAATGCGTTGATTGCCTACATCGTTAAGCCGTTTGTTGATGATCTCCTGGTCGCCGGTGATATGGGTATGGCGCAGATTCTCCCATTTCTGGTGGTAGGGATTACGGTCCTTAAGGGACTATCGGAATATATCCAGGAATATTGTATCCGTATAGCCGGTCAACGAGCCATTCAGGATATCCGTAATCAGGTTTTTGGTCACACCATGCAGCTCTCTATGCGATACTATGTGACCCGGTCTTCGGGCAATTTAATGTCGCGTATCCTCAATGATATCAGTCTTATGCAATCGGTCTTTGGCGAAGTCCTGGTGACCTTGCTGCGAGAGTCAGTAACATTTGTTGTGCTGATTGGTTACGCCCTTTATCTTGACTGGAAAATGACCGTTGTCGCTTTTTTGGTTATCCCCGCTGTCGCCCTGCCGGCGGCAGCGATCGGCAAACAAATCAAGAAATATTCCCGCCGTGGCCAGGCGGCCATGGGGGATCTGACCTCGGCCCTGGAGCAGAGTTTTTCCGGCATCAAGGTGGTAAAGGCCTTTGGCTGCGAGAAACAGGAAACCAGTCGATTCACCCGCGTAAATGCAGGCTATTTTTCCTTTATCCGTAAGACTATCCGTTATTCAGCAGCTACTTCACCCCTGCTTGAAATTCTGTCCTCGGTTGGTGTGGCATTTATCCTCTGGTACGGTTTGAATCGGGTCATGGCGGGGGAGATCACCCAGGGCGAAATGGTCTCATTGTTAACGGCAATCGTCCTGCTGTACAAGCCACTGAAAAAACTCGCCAAGGTGAACAACGAGATACAAAAGGCGACCGGCGCGGCGGAGCGCGTGTTTGAAGTGCTCGACAGTGCTCCGGAGGTTGTTGATGCGCCGGATGCGGTTGATTTGGTGGAATGTCAGGGGCATGTGACTTTTGACCAGGTAACGTTCGCCTACGAAGATGAACCGGTTCTGGTTGATTTTTCTGTGTCAGCGGCGCCGGGTGAGGTTATTGCTCTGGTCGGGCCCAGCGGTGCCGGCAAAAGTACCTTTATCGGTCTGCTTAATCGCTATTATGACCCCCAGCAGGGGAGTGTGTTGATTGATGGCAAGGATCTGCGCACCCTGACCCAGAAAAGCCTGCATCAGCATCTGGCCCTGGTCGATCAGGAAACCTTTCTGTTTAATGACACCCTGGCCAATAATATCCGTTATGGTAGTCCTGACGCCGATATGACAGCGGTTATGGAGGCGGCCAGACAGGCTTATGCTACTGACTTTATTGATGAACTTCCCGAAGGTTATGAAACTATGATCGGTGATCGGGGTGTTCGTCTGTCTGGTGGGCAGCGCCAGCGCATCTGCATTGCGCGGGCGATTTTGCGCGCAGCACCGATTCTGCTGCTTGACGAAGCAACCAGCGCCCTTGATACCGAAAGTGAAGCGATGGTGCAAAAAGCCTTAACCAACCTGATGAAGGATCGGACTACCTTTGTGATTGCCCATCGACTTTCAACCATTATGTATGCCGATCGCATTCTGGTGCTGGAGCGCGGCAGCATCGTTGAAGAAGGGACACATCAGGAACTGCTGGGGTATAATGGCCTCTATGCGCGACTCTACGAAGCACAATTCAGGAATTAAAACGGATGAAGCTCAAGGATAACCTCCTCGTAACCATGGTACCCTGGCTGGGAGCCAAGCTGATCCGTTTTATTGCGTTTACCCAACGATCTGAGGTTTGTGGTGAGGATGCTGTCGAGGAATATTGGCGTCTCGGCAAGCATATCATCCTTTGTGCCTGGCACGATCAATTGTTGATGATGGTTACTGTTTATCAAGGGCCGGGCGCCAAAATACTGATCAGCCGTTCGCGTGACGGCGAACTGATTGCTCGTACGGTTTCATACTTCGGCCAGGGGGCGGTGCGTGGTTCTTCTTCACGCGGCGGTCGTGAAGCCTTTCGCGAAATGCTTAAGTTTGCTGAGCTTGATGTCGACCTGGCCGTCACTCCAGATGGACCCAAAGGACCCCGTCGTCAAATCAAGGATGGCGTGATCCAGATGGCTCGAATCAGTGGCCATCCGATTGTTCCCCTGACTTATGTCTGCAGTCGCGGGCATCGGTTTCGCTCATGGGATCGTTTTCTTTTGCCTTATCCCTTTGCGCGGGCGGTTTATTACTACGGCACACCGCTGTTTTTTTCACGTGACCAACCGCTGGAAGAATGTCGTCAGCGCTTGCAGCAGGTGATGGATGAGAACCAGCAACGGGCCGAGGCCCAATTGGAGGCTTACGGTGTATCTGCTGTATAACCTGGTTCTTTTTATTTCAGGGTTGGTGCTAATCCCTTATTATTGGCTTTACGGTTTTCGCCATGGTCGAAGCCACAGAAGCATAAGAGAACGTCTAGGTTTTTATACTGCTGATCAACTGACGCATTTCGAGCAAGCAATCATCTGGATTCATGCCGCCTCTGTTGGTGAGGCTCGGGCAGTATTTCCGCTCCTTGAAAGGATTCGTCAGAAGCACCCTGAATATCAGATTTTGATGACCAATATGACGGAAAACGGGCACGCAATAGCTCAGAACCATCCTGATATTGATATTTGTATTTTTCCACCCTTTGACCTCTCCTGGACTGTCGGCAGAGCACTTCGACAGATCAGGCCGGCAGCAATTTTGATCGCTGAAACAGAACTTTGGCCGAACTTTTGTCGTCAGGTCAGCCAATTCGATATCCCCTTGTTTTTGGTTAATGGCCGTATCTCCGACCGGTCTTATTCGCGCTACCGGTTAATCCGGTACTTTCTGAAATCGTTATTTGATTCTTTTGCTGTATTTTGTATGCAATCGCAGGCAGACAAGGAAAGGATCGTCAGTCTCGGGGCGGATCCTGGCAGGACTCTTAATACCGGCAACCTGAAATATGATCACGAAATAATATCTGTGAACAGTGAGCAGATTTTCAATCTAAAACAACACTACCGGATACCGGATCATGTCCTGTTGCTCGTTGCCGGAAGTACCCACGCTGGCGAAGAAAAACTTCTCATTCAGTCTTACTTGAATATTCGTTCAAGATTGGATAAGGATCTTTGTCTGATACTGGTCCCCCGCCACCCTGAGCGTCGACGAGAGGTCAGGAGTGTGATCAAAGACAGTGGGCTGGAATGTCGCTATCGAAATGATTTAACCAAATCAACGCCATTTCAATCGACAAATGAGGTGCTGGTAGTTGATACTGTTGGAGAAGTTCTTGATCTATATTCACTGGCGGACCTGGTTTTTATAGGTGGCAGTCTGGTCCCAGTGGGTGGGCACAATCTCTTGGAGGCTGCTCTGGTCGGAAAACCGGCCCTGTTTGGTTTACACGTACAGAATTTCAAGGAAATTGCCAGAAAGCTGATAAAGTCAGGGGCTGGTATGCAGGTAACTTGTCCTGCAGACCTTGAAAATATAAGTATCAGTCTGCTTAACGATCCTGTGAAGCGTGTAGCCATGGGCACGGCAGGGCAGGCACTGATACTGGAAAACGCCGGCGCCGTGGAACGCACATTGGAGCAGATAAACCGTGCTGTGTCATTAAGATGAGTCAATTATCTGCTTTTCACCAGAAATTATTATCAGATCCAACAGGCACTTTTCTGACGGGTCTGGTCTTTTGTCTCCTGCTTCCGTTTTCTTTGGTCTATGGTCTTGGCAGTTGGCTACGTTTACTAAGCTATCAATATGGCTTGTTGCCCTCCTTCAAATCATCAATCCCGGTCATTTCTGTTGGGAATTTAGCTGTCGGCGGGACAGGAAAAACCCCGGTTGTGGATTGGTTGGTAAAGCGTTTAATGGCGAAAGGCTATCAACCGGCTATCGTCAGTCGTGGTTATGGTGGTCAATTTTGTGGTGAATTTGGGTTTGTTTCTGACGGACAGAAAATATTAATGAACCCAGTCGCCTCAGGTGACGAGCCGCTTCTGTTAGCACAACGTAATCCGCAAGTTCCGGTGTTGATTGCTCGCAAAAGAGCCAATGCGATAAAAGAAATTGAGCAAGCGGGTTGTGCAGATGTCATTGTTCTTGACGATGCCTTCCAGCATCATGCTGTTGAGCGATATCTGGATATCGTTCTGCTTGATGCGAAAAAGCCATTAGGAAACGGTTGGCCCTTGCCGGCTGGCAATCTACGTGAATTTCCCTGTACGTTGAAGCGCGCCGATATTCTTCTGAGAACAAGATCTGAAGAAGATATTCAGGATATCGGCCTTAACCTTCCGGTTTTCGACTGCCGTCACCAGCTTGCTGATAAGGTTGTCAACCTGAGTGGTGAGGAGATTGAACTGAAGCGCTTATTGAAACTGCAATTAGTTGCATTTGCTGGTATTGCAAACCCGGGCAATTTCTTTGACGCTCTCAGAAAAAAAGGTATGTTGTTGTCGTCGTCATTAACCTTTTTGGATCATGAACCCTACTCAGCACAGAAGTTGAACCAGATTAATCAGTTGGCAAAAAATGCAGACGCACTGATAACAACGGAAAAAGATGCCGTCAAGCTGAGTGCCGATATGTTTCAGATTCCTTGTTATAAAATTGCTGTGAACCTTGAGGTTGATGATGAAGAAATATTTTTCCAGAGAATTCTGGGTATGATCGGGAGAAAAAATGACGGTTTCTGAAAACTTATTGGAAATACTTGTTTGTCCATTGTGCAAAAATCAGGTGGATCAAGGCGAAACGGGTAACGGTCTGGAGTGTGCTTCCTGTCAACTACGATTTCCGGTTCTAAATGACATTCCGGTCATGTTGGTTGACGAGGCAGAGACGCTAAAAACAGATTAGCAATTTGACAGTTTTTCTTTTAATGCGAGCCTTTTTGTGAACAAGAAAACCCCTGATATTGTTTCAATCGATATTCATCGCATCCTTGTACGAGTAACCAATTGGATCGGTGACGCTGTCATGAATACACCGGCATTGGCGGCGATAAGAGCGACATTTCCACGTGCAGAGATTGTGTTGGTTGCCAATCCTCTGGTTGCAGAACTGTTTATCCATCATCCTTGCTGTGATCGGGTTATAATTTACGACAAGAAGGGTAAAGATAAAGGTGTCGTGGGGTTGATGCGTTTTTCAGCCATCTTGCGTAAAGAACGTTTTGATATGGCGATTTTGCTACAGAAAGCTGTGGAGGCGGCAATTATTGCCTGGCTGGCGCGGATTCCTGTACGAATTGGATATAAGACGGATGGCCGTGGTTTTTTGTTATCACATGGACTTACTTTTGATGATCATATCCAGAAACAACATCACGTTTATCACTTTCTGCACCTGTTAAAATCATTTGGAATCGAAAGTAAAGACCATCAACAGGCTCTCCAGTTGACCCCAGCTGAAATCGCCTGGGCGACAGAACTGCTCACAGAACAAAAATGGGTGGCTATTAATCCCGGCGCTGCTTATGGTTCCGCCAAACGCTGGCTCCCTGAACGATTTGCTGCAGTGGGGGATCGTGTTGCTAAACAATATGGGTTCAATATCCTGTTGATTGGTGGCCCTGCTGAAGCAGATATAGGTGTCGAAATTGAAGCATTGATGTCCGTCAAGCCACTGAATTTAATCGGGAAAACTACAGTTCGTGAGATGATGGCGCTGGTATCACTGGTGCGTTTGATGGTGACCAACGATTCCGGACCAATGCATATTGCAGCAGCTTTCAAACGTCCTATTGTTGCGGTTTTTGGCTCAACTGACCATAAAACAACCCACCCCTACGGCACTCCTCATCGCATTGTGCGCAAGGAGTTTGACTGCGCCCCCTGTTTGCTTCGACAATGCCCAATTGATCATCGCTGCATGGTTTCAGTGACGGCAGACGATGTCATGGCGGCAATAGCTGAGCTTGAGCCAGAAGCAGGTGTCCCTTTGTGAGTAACATCGGAAAAAAACAGGTGATTTCTTTGATGGTACCGAAGCATTCAGTTGCAAGAAGACACAATAAAAAAATTCTATTTTTCAACAGCCATAAGGCCTGGGGGGGCGGAGAGAAATGGCACCTGGACATGGCTCAATTAGTGGCTCAGGAGGGATATGAAGTCGTTGTCGGTGCACATCCCCGTGGTGAATTAGCCAGAAGATCACGATCTGCTGGCCTTTCATTGGTAGAGACAGCAATCGGCAATCTGAGCTTTCTTAATCTTTACAAACTTTTTTTCCTATATCTTTTTTTGCGACGCGCAGATGTTGATTGTATTATCATCAACTTGCCCGCTGATCTGAAAACAGCCGGTGTCATAGCACGGATAACGGGCATCCCCCGAATAATCTATCGCCGTGGTAGCGCAATTCCTGTTCGTGATACCTGGCTGAACCGATACCTTTTTCGCAATGTGTTAACAGATGTCATCGCTAATTCTGAAGAGACAAAAAAAACTATTCTTGTTAACAATGCGACACTGATTCCTGAAGAAAAAATTCACGTTATTTACAATGGAATCAATCTTTCTTCTTTTGATGCTCAAACGGCGAGAGCAAAGACCCTTCGTAGTGGAAATGAACTTATCCTTGGCCATATCGGACGATTATCGTATGAAAAGAATCAGAAGTTTCTTATTGATGTTATTGGTAATTTAAAAACCAGGGGGATTGATAGTCGATTGTTTATTGCTGGTGATGGTGGGTTAGAACAAGAACTGAAGCAATATGTATCAGATATGAAGCTATCGGCGGAAGTCACCTTTCTTGGTTTTTGTGATGAGGTCGTGTCGTTTCTAAAAGCAATCGATATTTTTTTGCTTTCATCTCATTGGGAAGGGTTTGGCTATGTTCTGGTGGAGGCCATGGCTGCTGCCAAGCCGGTCGTTGCTTTTAACTCCAGTAGTACGCCGGAAATAGTACAGGACGGCATAACAGGTTATCTGGTTCCTGCGGGAGATCTGGATCAGTTTGTTCAACGGGTTATTGAACTGGCAAATAATGAGAAACTAAAAAAGTCCATGGGGCAAGCAGGCCGAAATCGTGTTGAGCAGATGTTTACAACGGAAAGTGCGTTGCAGAGGTTTTGCCAGTTGATTAATTCCCCTTTGAAACAACAGCTTTAATGTGTTGCGAGTAGTTTCTTTATGCAAGGAAAAACGTTGAAACTAAATCAATCATTATTCGTTGCCCGTGGTAGGCAACGAGAGTGTTACGTGCATCCGGAAGATCCTGATCTATGCATCAAGGTGACAGTGCAAACACGTAGCAAATGGCGCGAACAAAATCCCCGAGAATTCAAGTACTATAAATTCCTTGAACAAAGAGGAATAGATTGGAAAAGAATTGCTCCCTGTTCAGGTTGGGTAGAAACGGATAAAGGGCAAGGTCTGGTCTTTGGGCTGATCAGAGATAGAAATGGTCAGATATGCAAAGATCTTCAGTTCCTTATCGACAACAACATTATCACGAGCGAAGAAATAGAGTTTGAATTGGCCAGTCTCAGAAATTGGTTGCTGGATAATGCCATCATCGTTTGTGATCTCAAACCCGCAAATCTTGTATACAACCCAGACAATGAAGCTGGCCAACGATTGGTTTTAGTTGATGGTGTTAATAACAGGAATTTTATTAAAACAGCAGATTCTGTAGAGTCGTTAGCTCGGAACAAAATAAAACGCGTCTGGAAGAGATTTGAACATAAACATTTACAGGACATAATAGATAGCAGTGGTTTTAAGTGGTTTTTCAACCCGAAGGTAAAATGTGATTCAGCCTTTTTTTCCTTTTTGAAGCAGCATGTAGATGCCAGCCTGAAGGAAGATATGTCCAGCAGGCACGAGCTTGAATATCATGATTACAAGGATAAAAGTTATGTTTTTAAACGCTTCAGTCCCAGTGATAACAGCGATATTTCGAGAAAAATTGAGTTATCAATAAAAAGCTATATCATCTCCGGGGCAGAGCGCAGTTTTCGTGGCGCAACATGGCTGCAAGACGCCGACATCCCGTCAATAACACCAGTCGCCTGGGCAGTTATAGGTAAAGGCTATCGTCAGGTAAGCTATTTTGTTTATGAGAAGCTTGAATGTAATGGATCTGTTCAGGGGGCGATACAATCCTCAGATATAGATATCAAGACTTCTGAGAGCCTGCTCAGGTGCATGGGGCAGATTACGCGCAAAATGCATGAGGCAGGACTGCGACATACAGATATTGTCGCCCACAATTTCTTATATACGAACAAGGAAGATGATTTTGACGTCTACCTCATCGATACGGATAAAATGGAAAGAACAAAGCTATTTTTTTGGCCGGAAGTTAAACTTTTTTTTGATTTGCGTTGTTTAAGAAGATTGAAACTGGAAAAAAGACAGCTAGAAGTTTTTTTTCGTTCCTATTTTAATCAGCACTGGGAAAAATATTATTTCAAGATGTGGAAATTCTGGCTTGCTGGAGGATTTAGTTTGCCTCGTAGGCTTAAAAAAAGAAAAGATGAGACAATTAGAAATCTTATGAAGACGACATTTTGATTTGGAGGTTCAGGTGGGTAAGGGCGGCGATTTAGAGGCATATAGTAAAAGAGGGATACATAAATATGTTACAAATTATATTGGGTCCTTACCGGATCTGAGCGGAAAGACCGTTCTTGATATTCCTTGTGGCGACGGCCGTACCAGTTATGCGTTTTTGAAAAAAAATGCCAAGGTGATATCCTTGGATCTTTTTCCGGAATTTCTGAAGTCAGACAAGCTAACGGCAGAATTCGGCGACCTTACCGAGACCCTGCCGTTGGAAGATGGGTCCGTTGACTATATCATGTGCCAGGAGGGGATTGAGCACATTCCGGATAAATTGTTTGTTTTGCGGGAATTCAACCGGGTGTTGAAAAAGGATGGCGTTTTACTGATAACGACTCCCAGTTTGTCTCATCTGCGTGCTCGTTTTTCATATTTTTTAATTGAAAGTAACCTCTGGAAAAGGATGCCACCAACTGAACTTGATAGTATATGGTTTGCAGAAGATAATAAAAAACCCTATTTTGGCCATTTGTTTTTGACCGGGGCTCAACACTTGGAAACATTATTGACGATAACCGGTTTCATGACAAAAAAACGTGTCAAAACAGATATTTGCTACACTTCATGCTTGCTTGCCTTTGTTTTTATTCCAGTAGTTCTCATATTTACCCTTATAAGTTATTTTTTATATATCAATAAAAACAAGAATGTTGATTATATAAAAAGAAAATCCATACTTTTTAACAGGGCTCGCTTGAACATTTCGTTAAAAACACTTCTCTATAAGCATTTTTTCTGGGTTGCAAAGAAAACTGATGACCTTGAAACTGTTTTTACTAACTTAAGATCAATGCAGAGATCTTAAGTTAATATGTTTGTTATGCAACAGAATCTTTTTTATGAAGAACAATCTGAACCTCAGTACAAAGCCAAGGAAACGCTTTTCCTATTCGTCGATTAAGCAGATACCACCACTTGTAGTCCTCCAGCCAGGACAGTATACCGCCTGAGACTATCCTGAACCCCTGGTGGGATTTGACCTGCAGTGGCTGGCCCTCGCAAACCATGGTGGTAATGCTTCGTTGGGTAAAGGTCTGGATATGTGATGATTTTATTCCAAAAAAACGGTCCAGAAAGGCAACGAGTGCAGACCGAATGCTAGCGATGCCCGGCAGGAATATGGGAACGCCAACGATCATCATGCCACCGGGTCTTAGAACGCGCACCATTTCTTCGATGACTTTCTCCGGGTTTTCCAAATGTTCGAGTACCTGTTCACATATGCAAACGTCAAAAAAGTCTGCCTCATATGGCAGGCCATCCTGTGCATCACCCAATGTCAATTTCCATCGGGTGGGCTCGTAGATGGATTGAATACGGTGTTGACTGGTGTCAATCCCCCACAACTCTAATTTGTCAGCGATCCCTGCAACCTGATAAAAGGCGAGACTCCGTCCGGTGCCTGATCCGACTTCAAGAAGTCTCAAGGTTGCATCACTTTGAGCAAGGCAGGCTTCAATGGCTTCTGTTACGCCGGCATACCTTGCTAGTCGCAATCGATATCTGCGATGAGAGGGTACGGCGTCAAATGCAAGTTTGCTGTTGATTTCTTTTTTCATAGATTTATGCCTTCGCAAGAGCAGGATGTTCTGAGTGCCCTGCCACCTGTCAGAGTTTCACCAGATTTTTTCAAAATCTTGCTGTTCCATTACCTCTTGGTCGTTTTGCATTTCATATATCTTTGCATATTTAAGATAGCTGTTCAGCCCTGCACTGAGGGAGACGGACATGCCATCGACGCCCCCTAAGAAACCCATTTGAATGAAGTATTTTCTTGTAAACGCACTAAGCCCATGAGCAACAGGGGAAAAAGCGTTAGCTCTTTTCCCTTGTTGATACATGATTTTGGCTCCACGACTACTGAAGTCCCTGCCGGGTTTTGAAAAAAGTTCACCAATGTTTTTGTATGAATAATGAATGATATCTTTTTTAATGTAACTGACTTTTTTAGAAGTAATTTTGGCGTGTTGTTTGACCTGTGCAAACTGGGTTTTTTCTGAATTGTACAGTCTTATGCAATAATCAGGATACCATCCGCAGTATTTAATCCATCTCGATCCAATCAAGTTTCTCCTTCTGAAGGCGTATGCTTCGGTATCACCGGCATCAAGCTTTAAAGAAGAAATAAAGCTGATCAGTTCTTGATCCAGCCTTTCATCAGCATCCAGAGATAAGATCCATTTTTTTTTACAATGATTCGCAGCAATATTTTTTTGAAATCCATCTCCCAGGTAGGGCTGATGGATAATGATGGCACCCATCTTTTCAGCAATTTCAACGGTTTTATCAGAACTACCAGAGTCAACAACAATGACTTCGCTGCATACTTTCGAAACTGAATCGATGCATTCCTTGATATTCTTTTCTTCGTTGAGGGTAATAATATTTGCACAAATCATGAGGTCTCCAGATGTTTTACGGTTTGTAATCTATTTTAAATTTCTGCTGATTTTTCTTCTTAATCTTCTGTACCAGCTTAAATATCTCTGGAGAAAATTAGCAAATGAATACAGGGCCTTCGATTTGGTTAAGCTATCAATATAACGTGATCCGTTTGGCACAGTTTCAAGAAATTTACAATATTCCATGCAGCATCTCAGCTTATTGAAGAAAAACGGCCTTTTTATGTGAAAATCGATAAAATAAACTCCATCCGAAGAAATGATAAAATTTTGTGGATGAGGATCTTTTCTGGTAAAGCCCAGATTGAGAAGTTTTATCAATTCTGGTGCAATGATATCGGTGTCTGCGGATGTCGCCAGTCTTCCGTTAATATATGTGGACATTAAAAAGCTGTCGACAACCATTCCCCAACGACGCTTTTCTGCTGCTAGAAGGGGAGTGGGGCCATTAAAACCTAATGATTGTAGCTTTTTTAAGTTGCTAAATTGCCTGAATGATTCGCCCGATCTGAAAAGTGTTAAAAATCTCTCCCAGTAGCGTCCACATCTTGCCCTTGGCTTCTTGACAATGAAGATATCAGGTAATTCCTCAGAAGTGTACTTGGCAACGTAGCATTTGCTATCATCCTTGAAAACTTCAAGAGGGGAGAGGGTTCCCGATGCTACTTTTTCCAGAAGGGAGCAGGAAGTTGCTTTGTCAAGATGCGAAACTAATTTATAGGCAGATTCCCTGCAAAAACTAATCATGCTTGGTTTCTAGTCTGGAGAAAATCGTCCAGACGATTACCAGCATGAAGGAATAAACCATCACACCGCTATTGTGGCTGAAGAACACCTGGGTCAGCCCAAAAGCCATAAAGCATGTCGGCAGTAATATTCCCACAGTGGCTACAGATCTTTCAGTCAGGTCGAGCGACTTTGTCCCTTTTCTGAATAGAAAGACAGGAATGAAATACATGAGCAGCAGAGAAATCAGACCAAACAGGCCTCTTTTAAGGGTCGTATCAATAAATTCATTGTGTACAGATGTGTATCGGCCGATTCCTTCATGCACGGTATTCTCTTCAATCATTCGATTTCTTTCAGATTCATAGCCCTCTCGGCCCCATCCAAAGAGGGGCTTTTCCGGAATTAATAAGAGCGATGCCCGCCACATCTCCAGTCTCACACCGACGGATGTGGTTCTGACGCGGTTTTCGCTGTAATTATTGAGCTCGGTAATTGCGCTTGCCACCCTGCTTTTGACGCCGGTTGCCGGTATAAAATAAATTGCTGAAATCACAACAGCTAATAATGTGATTCCGGTAAAAACAAGTTTTTTGTTAAGAACGTCTCTGTATATCAGATAGAGGACCACAGTAACAAAGGGCAAGGCAACCCACCCCCCTCGGGCTCCGGTCAAGGCAGAACCAACAAGCCCAAAAACAAACCCAAGGCCCAACAAAATTACCCACAAGGTTTTTTTGTCCTTTTTGGTCAGGGCCCATCCCATTCCAGCCAGACAGGATACACCAAGAAGCAGCGATATATTGCCATACTGAATAAGATGAGTGAAGCCACGGGCACGTGAAATGCCCTCAAATACGTTTTGCCATGCCGCCCAGCTTCCTGCGCCAATAGCGCCGGTTGCAATGCCTGCCCAGAAAAATTCAATTCTGGGGGGGTATTTAAAAAGGAAGAAGGTAGCAATAATGGCTGCGTAGAATTTCAAAGGACGTTCTGCGCGACTCATTCCCTGGCTCTCCAGGGCCACTTCCAGCAGCCAGAGCGCTGCAAACAGGCCAATGGCAAAAATGATTTTCACATCATCCCTGGTGTACTCAGGCCAGTGTGTTTTTTGACACAGGATGACGAGTCCGCTGATCGCAAGTATCGCAGCACCCCAGGAGTAGCCGCTTGGGGCAATCAGGCACAGGGCACCAAAGAGGTAAACGGATGCTGAAGAGATATTAGTCGGTGAGAAGAGTGTCGTTATAGATCGCTTGTTCATGACTTGCTCTGTGGGGTGGATGCGTTAATAATCTGTTGCCTCAACGCGGGGTTCATGACCTGGTCAATTTTTTCAGTTACATCGCTTACTGCAATGATATCCATGGCTGCGGGGTTGCGAACCCGCTTGCCCCAGGGAACATTGTTAACGCGCTTGCCGTGAAATTTCAGCAGGGCATCAGGGTATCGATTGACCGTCAACTCTTTGAAGTTGTAGGGTCCGGTTCTCTCTGGATTCGATGTGGCATATAATCCTATCACTGGGGTTCCTACTGCGTTCGCCATATGGGCCGGCCCGGTGTCCGGTGAAACAATGAAGGTCGCGCGATCAAGCACTGCGAGAAGCTCCTTCAGTGTCGTGCGGCCAGCCAGATTGACTGCTGGCGTTTTTATATACGAAATCGTTTTTTCTACAAAGGATTTTTCCATTTCGGATGGGCCACCGGTCAAGACGCAAAAAAGACCGTACCGCTCAAATGCGTATTCGGCGACGCGGGCATATCTTTTTGCGGCCCAGTTGCGCCAGTTTGCGACTCTGGTGCTGGATGATGGATTAATGACAATATAAGGTTTTTCTGATCCAATTAGTCTGATGATTGATTGGTAGGCAGTTGCCGGGACCGGGATATCCCAGGTTGGTGCGTTGCGATTCAATCCGAGAAAATCAAGAAAGTCTAAAAACCCATCAAGGACGTGGCTACGGGGATTGCCATTGATCCGTGCGTTGATGAAAAAACCATGGCAGTTTTTCGACCTGAGCTGGTCAAAACCGACGCGGATGGGAGCATTTACTAAAAGACTTGCGAAACCGGCCCTGAGAGAAACTTGCATATTCAGGAGGAAATCAAATTTTTTCCCCTTCAGGTGTTGTCGGAGTTCGAAAAAAGCAGCCAGCCCTTTTTTTTTGTCAAAGACAATATAGTCTATTCGTTCGATATCTTTTACCAGAGCATGTTCTGTTTTGCCTATGATCCATGTTATAGAAGCTTGCGGCCATTGTTTTTGTAGTTGCCTGACAATGGGGACAATATGAGTTACATCGCCGATAGCCGATAGGCGCAACAGGCAAATATGTTTTGGAGGAGTTTTAAGCTGTAATGGCATTTGCAATTTATCCTGAATCCAAGGTTTTTGATAATGTGCACATACTTTACGATGCTGCCAGTGTACAGGACCCCAGACCTGAGTTGTTTTGCCCTGCGGATCTCGAAGCCCGGGGTATCATCTGTGGTCGAGCAGCAGGGCGGGGAACGACTTACTTTTTAACCGCAGGTTCCAGAGAATGGGTGTTGCGACATTACCGTCGTGGCGGACTGCCTGCAAAAATTTTCAGTGATCAATATGTTGGACTGCGCCCGGAACGATCCCGTGCCTGGAAAGAATGGCGCCTGTTAACTGAGCTGTACCAGCGCAACTTTCCGGTTCCACGTCCTGTCGCGGCCTGTACGAAACTTTACCCTGGTTTTTATCGCTGTGACCTGATTACTGAGAGGATTCCAGAGGCCAGATCCCTTGCCGATATCCTGAAGCAGCAAAGCTTGTCCTGCGATTTATGGCATCAAATTGGTGCCTGCGTTCGGATGTTTCATGACGCAGGAGTTTATCATGCTGATCTAAATGCGCAAAACATTTTACTTGACGATAAGGGCGCTGTTTTTCTCATTGATTTTGATCGCTGCGATATTCGCACCTCTGGGCAGTGGAAAAGCCGCAATATCGAGCGGTTGCACCGGTCATTCGCTAAACTTGTTGCTGTCACTTCCAGCATTCACTTCAATGAGGCTGACTGGAAGTGTTTGTTGTCGGGATATAGTCGTTGATTTTCTGTTCTTTTATCCAGGAGTTTTAGCAGATGCGAAAGAGTATCGAGAATCATTTTAAGCGCCACGCGGAGGTGATGGCGATTGTCGCGGAAGAATTAACCCCTGCCATCATTTCCAGCGTATCTACCATTATTGCTGCTTTAAATGCCGGGAACAAGCTTTTGATCATGGGTAATGGCGGTTCTGCAGCTGATGCCCAGCATTTTGCCGCCGAGTTTGTCGGGCGCTTTCTGCGGGAACGCCGGGCGCTGCCGGCCATTGCCCTGACCACTGATACCTCATTACTGACGGCGGTCGGCAACGACTTTGGCTTCGATCAGATCTTTAAGCGTCAGGTTGAGGCGCTGGCGCAACCCGGCGATGTCGTGATAGGGATTTCCACCAGTGGACATTCTGCCAACGTGGCACTCGCAATGTCCACAGCGCAACAGCTTGGCTGCAAAACCATTGGGATGCTGGGGCGCGATGGCGGCGTCATTGCCCCGCTGTCCGACATTCAATTGACCGTTCCGGTGCAGGAGACACCTCACATCCAGGAAGCCCACATCACCATGATTCATCTGATCTGTGATCTGGTCGAACAGGCGATCTGTTCTAAATAGCGCGCAGTAGGAGTCAGCAATTGATGAAACCTTTACAAATTGAATCTTTTCTGGCGCGTCTGCCAGACTTGCGTGTTCTGGTGATTGGCGATCTGATGCTGGATGAATATGTCTGGGGGCGTGCCGAGCGGATCTCGCCGGAGGCACCGGTTCAGGTTGTTGATGTTGTCCGTGGCGACCTGCGCTTGGGTGGTGCCGGCAACGTGGTGAACAATTTGTTGACCCTCGGCTGTCAGGTAGAGGTGATCTCGGTATTGGGGGAAGACGAGGACGGCACCTGCCTGCGTCGAATGCTCGAGGAAATAAAGATCGGTACTAGTGGAATTGTTTTCGAGCCGCAGCGCACGACCAGTCGAAAAACCAGGGTTTTGGCCGGTAACCAGCAGATGTTGCGGATCGACCGAGAGAGCCGTGAATCAATAGCTGAAACAACGCAGTCGCTGTTGATCCAGCGCATGCGTGAGATAGTTCCATCCTGTCAGGTGATTTTGGTTTCTGACTATCTTAAAGGGCTCTTGACCGAGGGTTTTCTTAAAGAAATTATTGCTATTGGTAAAGTTGCCGGGGTGCCGGTGGTGATTGACCCGAAAGGCGATAACTACAATAAGTACCGGGGTGCGACCTTGTTAACTCCGAATCGTAAAGAAGCTCAGGTTGCTTCAGGCATTGCTATTACCGATGAACAGAGTTTGCTGCGCGCTGGTCGCTTGTTGTGTACAGATTTTCATCTTGACGCGTTGGTTCTGACCCGCAGCGAAGAGGGGATGAGCTTGTTCTTTCGTGATGGCGATGAAATCCACCTGCCCACTGAAGCGCGTGAGGTATTTGATGTCTCAGGTGCCGGCGATACGGTGCTGGCGTTGCTTGGACTTGGGCTTGGCGCTGGCCTGTTGATAGCTGATGCTGCCCGGGTCGCTAACCTGGCAGCAGGAATTGTCGTTGGCAAGGTCGGCACCTCCACAGTCAGTGGCGAAGAACTTATCGATGTAGCGGGGCGACACACGGGTGACAGTGACGCTAAAATCAAACATCCCGATATTCTAGCCGTATTGCTCGAGCGTGAACGTCAGTTGGGCCGGAAGATTGTCTTTACCAACGGCTGTTTTGATCTGCTTCATGTCGGCCATGTCAAATATCTGCAAAAAGCTCGAAATCTCGGCGATCTGCTGATTTTAGGGCTTAATTCCGATGCCTCGATCAGGCGGCTTAAGGGCTCGAAACGTCCTCTTATCAGTGAAGAGGAGCGCGCCCATCTGCTGGCGGCGCTCAAATGTATCGATTATGTTGTTGTTTTTGATGAAGATACACCCATTGAACTGATCAATACGTTGCTTCCCGATATCCTGGTCAAGGGAGGAGACTATTCTCCTGATGGAGTTGTTGGTAGGGAGCTTGTCGAAAGCTACGGTGGTCGGGTTGAAATCATTCCCTTTGTCGATGGCAAATCAACAACCAACATCATTGAAAAAATTCTCGAGCAGTACCGTGAAGAGTGACAATAAACGTCGCGCAGTCTTTCTCGATCGTGACGGTACCATCAACATTGAAAAAGAGTATCTTCATTGTCCCGAAGACCTGGAATTTATTCCTGGCGCCCCTGAAGCAATTGCAAGATTGAACAGAGCCGGTTTCCTGGTGATTGTCGTGACCAACCAGTCCGGAGTGGCCCGTGGTTATTTCAGCGTTGACGATGTCAACCGGCTCCATCAGGTGTTGCAGCAGCAATTGGCCGATGAGGGTGCTCATATAGATGCTTTTTATCTGTGTCCACATCATCCGGACAAGGGGCTGGATTCCTACCGTATTGACTGTGATTGTCGCAAAGGGAAACCGGGTATGCTGATGCAGGCCGCTGTCGAATGGGATATTGAGTTGTCCACCTCCTTCATGGTGGGAGACAAAGAAAGTGACCTGTTGGCAGGCATCGCCGCCGGTTGCCATCCTTGCCTGGTGACAACAGGATATGGAGAAGATCATCGCAGTTTTGCTCTGGCTCACAGCATCAGTGTTTATAAGGATCTTAGCCAGGCCGTCAGCGATATTCTTGCAAAATCCGGTTAGTGGATAATCAGCGCACTCCTTTTGCGATGTGAAAAAAAAACGATGAAAAAAAAAGGCAAAAAACACCCGTTGGTCGGGTTCTTGTTCCGGTCAGTTATTCAATTTCTTTCCTGTTTTTCTCTTGGGTGGGCTCACCGTTTAGGTGCCGGCGTCGGTTGGTGTTTGTGGTTAATTCCCAATCCCCTTAAACAACTCAGCTCGGAAAATATCAACAGGGCTTATCCATCCTGTTCTATCGCTGAACACCGGTGCCTGGTCAGAAACAGCCTGATTGAGCTGGGAAAGGGTTTCTGTGAGTTGGGGCCGCTCTGGTTATGGCCGAGCGAGAAATTGCTTCCCCTGGTCAAAGATGACGGAGGCGCCGATACGATCAAAGAGGTGCTGTTGCGGGGTAAGGGAGTCATTGTTCTGTCTCCACATCTCGGCGCCTGGGAGTTGATGGGTTGGTATTGGTCAACCATATTTCCCTTGACCGGTCTCTATCGTCCACCGCGAGTCAGATCGATGGCTGATTTCATGCGACAGGTGCGTGAGCGTGAAGGTGCTAAGCTGGTGCCGACAGATGTCAGCGGCATCAAGGCTCTATTTAGGGCACTGAAGAACAATGAGGTCGTGGGGATCCTTCCCGATCAGGATCCAGGTAAAAGAGGCGGGGTGTTGGCGCCTTTTTTCAATCATCCGGCCAACACGATAACCCTGATATCCAAACTGATCCAGAAAACCGGCGCACCGGTTTTCTTCACCTTTGCTGAACGACTGCCCAAAGGAGCGGGTTTTAAGATTCATGTAATCGAAGCTGGTAAGGGGCTCGACGCAAGCGATGGGCAGGAGGCTGCCAGAATATTGAATCAGCAGATTGAGAATTGTGTTCAGTTGATGCCGACACAGTATCTGTGGTCTTACGGGCGCTATCGCAAGGTAAAAAAACACTTGAAAAGGCAGCAACTGCGCTAAGCTTTCATCACCAAAAAAAATATTCCATGTTTTAATCAAAAATGCTAATGTTCTACCGTTGCGGAGGGGGGCCTACCTGTAATGGCCAATCATTTTTTTCAATTCAGGAGAGCTATCATGGTCAACGTCAAAAGGTTTTTTGTTGCTTGTCTGGTTGTCTTCACTTTGTGTGTTTTTGGACAGCCGGCGTTCAGTCTGGAAAAACTTAATATCAACACGGCTAGTGTGGAACAACTAACTCAATTAAATGGTGTCGGTCCAGCTACGGCACAAAAGATTGTTGATTATCGACAAGAGAAAAAATTCAGCAGCATTGATGAGTTGACGAACGTAAAAGGGGTGGGAGAGAAAACCCTGGCGAAGTTTCGTGATCAACTAACGGTTGAAGACAAGTAAGTCTATCCAACCGATTATCCGGCCACTCACGCAACGCTGACGGGTGGGGGTGATGCCCCCTCCCGTTTTTTTTACGGAGATGAAAATGAAAGTTCTGGTGACCGGCGCTGCTGGTTTTATTGGTTTCCACCTGTGTCAAAGGCTTCTCAAACGTGGTGATGAGGTCATTGGGCTGGACAACCTCAACGACTATTATGATGTGAGCCTCAAGTATGCCCGTCTGGCGCAGATTGAGAATAAGCCAAATTTCCGGCTGGTCAAAATGGATCTGGCTGACCGTGAAGGCATTGCCGATCTGTTTCGCGCCGAGGGTTTTGACCGGGTTGTTAATCTCGCGGCACAAGCTGGTGTGCGTTATTCCCTGATTAATCCCCATGCCTATATAGACAGTAATCTGCAGGGATTTATCAATATGCTTGAGGGCTGCCGCCATGCCAACGTGGAACATCTGGTCTACGCCTCGTCCTCATCAGTCTATGGCGCCAACACCAGCATGCCTTTTTCCGTGCATGACAACGTTGACCACCCTTTGTCACTCTATGCGGCCAGTAAAAAAGCCAATGAGCTGATGGCCCATACTTACAGTCATCTCTATGGTTTGCCCACCACAGGCCTGCGCTTTTTTACCGTCTATGGTCCCTGGGGACGTCCCGATATGGCACTGTTTCTGTTTGCCCGGGCGCTTCTGGCCGGTGAGCCGATTGATGTTTTTAACTACGGTAAGATGCGCCGTGATTTCACCTATATTGATGATATTGTCGAAGGTGTCATGCGCACCCTTGACCATACCGCCACCTCCAATCCGCAATGGGATGGAGCGGCGCCCGATCCTGGAACCAGTGCGGCCCCATACCGGCTCTACAATATCGGCAACAATAACCCGGTGGAGCTGATGTATCTGATTGAGGTGCTGGAGAAAAAACTCGGAGTTACAGCGCAAAAAAATATGCTCCCCCTACAGCCAGGTGATGTGCCGGCGACCTATGCCGATGTTGATGCTTTAACCACCGATGTTGGCTTCAAACCAGCAACCCCCATCGAGGTTGGGGTAGAGCGTTTTGTTGCCTGGTATCGGGAATTTTATAATAAATAAAAGCGCTTGACTTTTTCTGTTGTGATTTGTTACAAGGACGCCTCGGTTGTTGCAGGCACGTAGCTCAGTGGGAGAGCACTACCTTGACACGGTAGGGGTCGGCGGTTCAATCCCGCCCGTGCCTACCAGCGACTGCAGCGAGACAATTCCGACCGAGTCAAGGCATCTAATCGATGCCTTTTTTGTTTTGGAGATAAATTGATGGCCAGTATACAGATAGAACTTCCGGACGGATCGACCAAGGAATTTGACGCTGGCGTGACTCCTTACGATGTTGCCCTGTCGATCAGTGAAGGGTTGGCACGCCAGACCCTCGCAGCACGTTTTAATGATGTCCTGATTGATACCACTCGCGCCCTGGAAGAATCCGGAAAATTACTGCTTATCACCCTGAACTCTCCGGAAGCCCTCGAAATGATTCGTCATTCCTGTGCGCACCTGATGGCGCAGGCGGTCAAGGAACTGTACGGCAACGAGGTCCAGGTGACCATCGGACCGGCGATCAAGGACGGTTTCTACTACGATTTTTACAGCGAAACCAAAAAGTTTGTTCCCGAAGATTTTCCCGTTATTGAAGCCAAGATGGAAGAACTTGCCAGAGCCGACATGCCGGTCGAGCGCAAGGTGATGAACCGTGACGAGGCGATCGCCATGTTTCGCTCCATGGGCGAAGATTACAAGGTCGAGCTGATTGAAGATCTTGAGCAGGACACCCTTTCATTGTACCAGCAGGGCCATTTTATCGATCTATGTCGTGGGCCACACGTGCCGCGTACCGGAGTTTTTAAGGCTTTCAAATTAACCAGTCTGGCTGGGGCCTACTGGCGCGGCGACGAAAAGAAGGCGATGCTGCAACGCATTTATGCGACCGCCTTTCTGAATAAAAAGGATCTGAAAAAACATCTGGAGCGGCTTGAAGAGGCACGTAAGCGTGATCATCGCAAGCTGGGGCGTGAGCTCGATCTGTTTTCCTTCAGTGAAGAAATTGGTGCTGGGATGGTTCTCTGGCATCCCAAGGGGGCACTGTTACGAACTCTGATTGAGGATTTCGAGCGTAAAGAGCACCTTAAGCGCGGCTATGATATTGTTGTCGGTCCGCAGTTGTTGAAAACCGAGCTGTGGAAAACATCCGGCCACTACGACAACTATCGGGAAAACATGTATTTCACCGAGGTTGACGAGCAGGGTTACGGTATCAAGCCGATGAATTGCCTGGCACACATGCTTATCTACAAGTCAAAACCACGCTCTTATCGTAACCTCCCGATTCGTTATTTCGAGCTGGGTACCGTCCATCGTCATGAAAAATCCGGCGTATTACACGGCCTGCTGCGCGTCCGCGGCTTTACTCAGGATGATGCCCATATCATCTGTCGTCCAGATCAGATTGATGCCGAAGTCAAGGGTGTCATGTCGTTTGTCCGCGATGTTGCCGGAATTTTCGGTTTTGATTACACCATGGAGCTGTCAACCCGTCCGGAAAAGTCGATCGGCAGTGATGCAGACTGGGAACTGGCAACCGGCGCTTTAAGGAGTGCTCTGGATGATGTCGGTGAACCCTATGAGGTCAATGAAGGTGATGGGGCTTTTTACGGGCCAAAGATTGATGTAAAGCTGAAGGACGCGCTTGACAGGGAGTGGCAGTGTGCTACAATCCAGTGCGATTTTACCCTGCCGGAGCGTTTTGATCTGACCTATACGGGACAGGATGGCGAAAAACATCGTCCGGTCATGTTGCATCGGGTGATTGTTGGTTCTATCGAGCGGTTCATCGGTGTTCTTATTGAACATTATGCCGGCAGTTTTCCTCTCTGGTTGTCTCCGGTACAAGCCATCGTGCTGAATGTGACGGATCGTCAAGCAGATTACGCCCAGCAGGTGTTTGAGCAGTTGCGTGCTGCCGGCGTACGGGTTGAGCTTGACCTGCGAAACGAGAAATTAGGCTTTAAAATCCGTGAAGCACAGGTGGCAAAGATTCCCTACATGCTGGTTATTGGCGATCGGGAAGTGGAAGATCACACGGTTGCCCCGCGATTCCGTGATGGCAGCACCCTGGATTCAGTAAGTGTTGCGGATTTTGCTGCATTTGTTGCGACAGAAGCAGCTGCATATAAATAAGCGTTGCACAAAGGACCCGTAGCGGGTCTTTTGTGTGTGAGTAAATGCGTTATTTGCCAAGAATAGGAGACATGTCATAGCCAAAGAAGCGAACATCAACGAAGACATCAGGGCACGACAGGTGCGTGTTATTGATGATGAAGGCGGCCAGTTAGGAGTTCTTGATATTGACCGGGCGTTGGAGTTGGCGCGGGAGCAGGGGCTGGATCTGGTTGAGGTTTCACCACAGGCAGAGCCTCCGGTGTGCCGGATCATGGATTATGGCAAATATAAATACCAGCAGGCCAAACGTTCATCAGAAGCGAAGAAAAAGCAGGTCAAATTCGAAATTAAAGAAGTTAAGATGCGCCCCAAAACCGACGAGCATGATTTCCTGTTTAAAATAAAACATGCCCGGCGCTTCCTTGATGAAGGGAATAAGGTCAAATTGACTATCATGTTTCGCGGACGCGAAAATGCCCATCCTGAGCAAGGAATGATGCAACTAAATAAAGCTGTTGAAGCGTTAAAAGATATCGGTCAGGTTGAAGCCCAACCAAGCAAGATGGGGCGCTTCATGACCATGATGATCGGTCCCATTAAAAAATAGTCTGTGACTGTTTACAGTCACATCGGTAACAGGAGAGAACCATGCCAAAGATTAAAACTAACCGCGGCGCCGCCAAGCGTTTCCGTAAGACCGGTACCGGCAAGATTCGTCGTAACAAGGCTTATACCAGCCATATCCTGACCTCAAAAACAACCAAGCGCAAGCGTAACCTGCGCCAGGGAACAACAGTAAATAAATCCGATGAGAGAAATATCGGTCAGCTGATCCCATACCTGTAACATTTAGAAAAAAACATAACTGCCCTGGCAGTTATGGTCGTGAACTGTGGGGACGATCTCCCCCTGCAGATCCGGCCGCGGCACATGCCGAAATCACCATTAAAATGAAGGAGCAAGTGAGATGGCAAGAGTAAAAAGAGGGTTTAAAGCCAGACGTCGTCGTAACAAGATTCTTAA